>ENA-UOUJ01000007-UOUJ01000007.1-activated-sludge-metagenome-genome-assembly--contig:-NODE-7-length-261928-cov-17.364123_pt1 | contig 261928 bp, 222 predicted proteins | sample MGYA00249839_ERZ747224 | MGnify/ENA primary metagenome ERZ747224 (study PRJEB28782, sample SAMN03220277) | activated sludge metagenome | biome: wastewater; feature: sewage sludge; material... | reverse complement strand
TGTTGTAAATAATTTGAAATACAACGGCAAAACCTTGATTTTTATTGACTTTGAGGGAAATAATTTTTTTTCATATTTGCGGCTGTTGCCGGGTAATTGGCATTTGCCGGCCATAATGTTGCCCTGTGGCGGCTTATGTACGTAACCAGCCGCCAGGCAATGCGGCTTTAATAAAATTCGTATCCAATATCCGAACGAAAATGCATGCCATCGAACTGAACAATATCGAGGATAGCTTTTGATTTTTCAACCGCCTTCTGCAAAGTATTTCCAAAAGAAGTTACCGCCAGCACTCTTCCGCCGTTGGTAACCGTTTTATCGTCTTCCTGCAGGGTGCCGGCATGAAACACTATAGCATCATCTTCCTGCACCAGATCCAGTCCATCAATAAGCAGGCCCTTTTCATATTCACCCGGGTATCCACCGCTTACCGCCACTATCGTTACCGTTTGCCTGCTGTCGGTTTCCAGCTTTATTTCATGCAACCGCTTCCCGGCCGTTGCCTCAAACAGGGCTACCAGGTCATTTTTCAGCCGGGGCAGTACGGCCTCTGTTTCGGGGTCGCCCATCCGGCAATTATATTCAATAACACAAGGTTCATCGTTTACTTTAATTATCCCGAAAAAGATAAACCCGGCATATTCAATCTGCTCTTTTTTCAGTCCGCTGATCGTAGGATCAATGATGGTGCTGATCACTTTCTGCATAAAGGTTTCATCCGCAAAAGGCACCGGGCTGATAGCGCCCATACCACCGGTATTGAGGCCTTTATCCCCTTCATCTATGCGTTTGTAATCTTTGGCTTCCGGCAGCAGCACGTAATTTTCCCCATCGGTTAGTACAAATACGCTTAGCTCTATGCCCGAAAGAAAATCCTCTACCACCACTTTTTTACTGGCATCGCCAAATTTAGCCTGCTGGATCATCAGCTCAAATTCCGCCATTGCCTCCACGTGATTCTGGCAAATGATTACGCCTTTACCTGCTGCCAGCCCATCGGCTTTCAGCACAATAGGTGTGGCATGCAACTGCAGGTAGCTGATGCCCTCTTCATAGTTGCCTGCATCAAATTCTTTATAAGCAGCAGAAGGAATGCCATGCCGCTGCATAAATGCCTTGGCAAAAGCCTTACTGCCTTCTAAATTGGCACCTGCTTTTGAAGGTCCGATTACCGGGATATGCCGGATAGCAGGATCATTTTTAAAGTAATCATAAATGCCCTTTACTAAGGGCTCTTCCGGGCCCACCACCACCATTCCAATGTTATGCTCAACACAAAATTGTTTTATCCCGTCGAAATCTGTAACGGCCAGATCCACATTTGTTCCGCACAGGCTGGTACCTGCATTGCCGGGAGCAATAAATAGCCGGGTGCACCGGCTGCTTTGGGTGAGCTTCCAGGCAAAAGCGTGTTCGCGTCCGCCCGAGCCTAATAGTAAAATATTCATATCAGTAAACTTATAATAAAGAGTTGCGAAAATAGAACGATAGTGATTTAAAACTTCATTTTTTTTACAAACGGAACCGCATTAAGTAATTGCTGTCTTAAAATATGCATTATATTGGGGGCAGATCAGAGGCATACCTCCATAAAAACCATCACTGAATGAATCAAACAGCTTCAAAAGGACATTCCAAAGGATTATACGTTTTGTTTGCTACTGAAATGTGGGAGCGGTTTAATTATTATGGCATGAGGGCCATTTTAGTACTGTTCATGACTAAAGCCCTGCTTTTTGATAAAGCCTTTGCTTCCAACCTGTATGGAAGCTACACGAGCCTTGTGTATTTAACCCCTTTGCTGGGCGGCTATATTGCCGACCGTTACTGGGGTAACAGAATGTCTATTATCGCAGGCGGATTAGTAATGGCTGCCGGTGAGTTCATATTATTCTTTTGTGGTCATTTGTATGAAAGCTCCCCGCAGCTTTCGTCTTTCCTGTTTTTTTCAGGGCTTGGCTTCATGATAGCCGGTAATGGTTTCTTCAAGCCCAATATTTCTTCTCTTGTAGGGCAGTTATATCCTAAAGGAGACAGGAGGATTGATGCAGCATATACCATTTTCTATATGGGTATTAATGTAGGCGGGGCTATTGGGCCATTTATATGCGGACTGGCAGGTGATACGGGAAATCCTGCCGACTTTAAATGGGCATTCCTGATTGCAGGTATCGGGATGCTTTTGAGTGTAATTGTTCAGAAGCTATTTCATCACAAATATGTATTGGATCCCAGGGGGGAAGTGCTGGGGCTGGTGCCAAAAGAGTCGCCCAAAATTGCCACTAAGCCTTTTGTGGTTGTTGGAGGACTGATTGTGCTGTCTTTTTTAATGATAGGGCTGCTTTATGTAGATGCCAAAATAGTCAATTATCTTACTTATTTACTTATTGCCGCCGTATCGTTTATTGCATTTGTTATTTTTTCCGACAAAACGTTAAATGGTATTGAAAAGCAGCGCATAGGCGTAATTTTCATTACCGCATTTTTCGTTATCTTTTTCTGGAGCGCATTTGAGCAGGCCGGGGCTTCCCTTACTTTTTTTGCGGAGGAACAAACACAAAGGGATCTGGGCTTTTTTGTAATTCCGGCCAGCTTTTTTCAATCGCTTAATTCCATTTTTGTAATTGCATTTGCCCCGCTGTTTGCATGGCTCTGGCTCAGGCTTGGTAAAAAAGATCCTGCCTCACCTACCAAAATGGCGATAGGATTAGCCTTACTGGCACTGGGTTATTTATGGATAGCTTTTGGGGTAAAAAACGTACAGCCCGGTATTAAAGTTAGTATGATATGGCTTACAGGCATGTATCTGTTGCATACATGGGGCGAATTGTGCCTGTCGCCTATAGGCTTGTCGCTGGTAAATAAATTAGCGCCTTTTAAATTCGCTTCTTTATTAATGGCGGTATGGTTTTTGGCCAATGCCGCTGCCAATAAGCTGGCCGGAGTGTTAAGCGCCCTGTATCCGGAAGCCGGAAGAACCACTTCTTTTTTAGGTTATCAAATGCATGATATGCACGACTTTTTTATGCTGTTTGTATTCATGGCAGGTATAGCATCTTTGCTGTTATTTTTCCTCACCAAGAGATTACAATATATGATGCATCAGGATAAATAATCTCCTTTTTTATACCTGATTTCACGAACTTCAACCTGAGCGTATGTGGAAAAATCATCCTAAAGCACTCCCGTTCTTATTTTTTTCTGAAATGTGGGAGCGTTTTGGTTATTACCTCATGATCGGCATTTTTACTTTATACCTTAAGGATGTAAAAACGGGTTATGGCATGACGGAGGCCGAATCGGCCGACTTATACGGAACTTTTATAGCGCTTGTATTTTTTACACCGTTCCTGGGCGGACTGATAGCCGACCGCTACCTGGGTTACAGGAAATCCATTATCACCGGCGGTTTAATGATGGGAACCGGCTACTGCCTGATGGCCGTTCATGATATAACAATGCTTTACGTTTCCATGACCCTGGTTATTGCGGGTAATGGCTTTTTTAAGCCCAATATCTCTACCCTCCTGGGTAATGTATACTCTACTCCGGTTTACAAAGCACGGAAGGATGAAGGCTACAACATCTTTTATATGGGCATCAACATAGGCGCCTTTGTCTGTAATTTTTTTGGAGCGGCGCTCTATGTTATGATGGGATGGAGCTACGCTTTTATTGCAGCCGGTATAGGCATGTTCATTGGTGTGGTGGTGTTTCTGACAGGCACGAAACACTATGCTGCTTTTGATATCAAAAAAGAGCTGCAGCCAACCGATATGTCTTTTACCCGCATTGTTTTGCTTATTCTTTTGCCCTCTGTTATTGCCGGCGCAGCAGGGTGGATGCTGCCGGGATTAATATGGAACAGCACTTTATTCGGCTCACCTTCTACCGATGCATTTATTTTTGCCTGCATACCGGTTATTTATTTTTATACCTCTCTATATGCTAAAGCCGCAAAAGAAGAAAAGCGACCTATTCTTGCTTTGTTGGCCATATTTGCAGTAGTGATCTTATTTTGGGCGGTATTTAAACAGAACGGCTCTGCACTGAATACCTGGGCCGACCGCTATACCAACCGGGAGGTTAAAGGCACACCGGAAAAGGTTTTTGAAACATTAAGGTTTTCACAGCAAATAGCTTACACAAAAGATTCCGTGCCCTTATATGATGAACAGTTTCGTTTACAAAAGAAAGATGGAAAGATCATCCGTACTTATGATTACTCATCCTATTTTAAAAATATGAAACCGGAATCGCTACCCGAACCAGGCAGCAGCATCAGCGTATGGGCCACTAACCTCAGCCAGTCTATTAACCCGGGATGGGTGATTATTTTTACGCCGCTGATTCTTGCTTTTTTTACCTGGCTCCGGAAAAGGAACCGGGAACCTTCAACAGCAACAAAGATCACATGGGGTCTTTTTATCTCCGCGCTGTCGGCACTGGTGATGGTAGGAGCTGTGTATGCAAGTAATAACGGCACAGAAAAGGCCAGTACCTGGTGGCTGATCGTAAGCTATGGGGTAATTACGATTGGTGAACTGTTTTTAAGCCCTATGGGATTATCCATTGTTTCCAAGCTAAGTCCTGCCCGCATAACCGCATTAATGATGGGGGGATGGTTTCTCTCTACTTCAATAGGTAATAAACTATCGGGAGTGCTGGCAACCATGTGGGATGACTATGATCATAAGGCAAATTATTTCTGGCTCAATTTTGCTTTATTAATTGCCGCTGCCGCAGCCTGTTTTGCCATGCTTCGCTGGCTGAATACCATCTTAAAGGAAAAGGGAATAAATTAACAGGAAAGCTTTCTATACAAAAAAGTAACCGGCGTTGTATGACACCGGTTACACGCTATACCCTTTTGTTACCTGTTTTTATTTAGACATTCTGCTACGGTTTGCACCTCTTTTAAATCCTTCCATCTTTTTTATTTGTTCGGGCGTAAGAATGAGCTTCATGTCTTCACGCTGTTGTTTAAACGTTGCCGTAAGCTGTGCTTTTTTCTGATCTTCCGTCAAAGCAGCATCTTCACGAATGCCTTTTATCTTTTTTTGCGTATACTCCCTTAACGCCTTCATCCGGTCCGACTGATCGTCTGTTAATCCTAATGTGGTCTTCATTTGCTGCGACCTGTTTCCGGCAGTAAATTTACCTTTTTTACCCGTTCTCATCTGCTGCAGCTGTTCTTTCTGTTCTTTGGTAAAAACCTTGTCTGATTCGCTGCGGCGTTTATTATTCAAGGTCTGCATCTGCGCTTTATAATCTTTCATTGTAATAGTGGCTTCCTGCTTTTTAAGATCGGCTATGCCTGTCCGGTAGTCTTTATTGATTACAGCCAACTGATCCTGCTGCTCCTTTGTAAGGTTCAGTTTTTTATACCCGGCATTGTGCGGACTTTTATGTTTACCGGGATGGTGGCGGTATGCCCTGTTTTCTTTGTTAACCTGTTTGTTTGCTTTTTCCTGTGCATAAACAGCCGGGAAGGCTAATGCAAGTGCCAGTATTCCTATTGCAATCTTTTTCATGTATGAATTGTTTTTAGTGATACTGGATAGACCCTTTGTTTTTTCCGAAGTTTAATCACAAAAGGCTTAACCGGCGCGATACGCTGATTTATAACGGAAAGCAATAAATTATTTAACCTTGTTTAACTTTGGGAGAGGTTGCAGGGTATAAGGTATAAGGTGTAGGGTATAAGGTGCTCACTATTCACCAAGCAAATTAACATCACTTCAACAACTCAAATAGCTGCCGGTATCTTACCTTAACAGTTATTTGTATCCTAACTACTACATCATGCATAAATTTATACTGCTCCCGGCATGTTTTTTAATTTCTTTTTTCTCTTTCGGACAGCAAAATGATTTTTTATCCTTCAGGAAAAAAGACCGCACCATCAAAAGCTATTTTAAAGGGATGCCTATTGCATTCATTCACCTCAACGGATCGGGTGTAAACGGCATCATTGAAAAAGTGTATAATGATACCATATATATTAAGCAGTATGATGTAAGAATGCTTCCTACTCCCTGGGGAACAAGGGTGCAGGATACGGTGGGTCACTATGATCTGCGGTTTCATTATACTGAAATAGCAGCCATACCCCGGCCGCCTAAAGCATTTGAGTTTGTACGCAATGGCACGCTCCTGATGATCGGCGGCGGCGGATACGCTTTCCTTCATACGTTTAACGGGCTGGTACAAAAAAGAAAGATATATCCTTCAACACTGCTTGTGTCCGGCGGTGTTGCTGCATTGGGCTTTACCATGCATAAGCTGCGAAAATATTATTATCCTATAGGAAAAAAGTACACAATGGAATATATAAAAATGACTTCGCCGGTGAAATAACCCCTAAGGCTGCTGCATTTGTTTTATTTTGCAGCTTTATTATTTGCATATTGTGAAAAATTTCTTGGTCCGCGTGTGGCGGTTCTGTAAAAGACTGTTCCTGATCCTTTTCATTTTACAATTTGTATATATTATTATGCTGAAATGGATCAACCCTCCTGTGACTCTTACACAGTTAGGCAGCCTGCTGGGTGGCAATGGGCTTAAACGGGATTATGTGGCCGCTGATAAAATTTCTCCCCATGCGGGCCTGGCTGTAATTGCTTCGGAGGACCAGCTTTTTACCGATCACAATGGATTTGACTGGAAAAGTATTCAGAAAGCGATTGAAAAGAACCAGCAAAAGAAGAACAGGATTGCAGGCGCATCAACCATTAGCCAGCAAACAGCAAAAAATGTTTTCTTATGGCAGCGCCGTAACTGGTTGCGTAAGGGACTGGAAACCTATTTTACATTTATGATTGAATGGATATGGGGCAAAGAGCGCATCCTGGAGGTGTATCTTAATGTAGTGGAAATGGGTAAGGGCGTATTTGGCATTGAAGCTGCCGCACAGTATTATTTTAAGAAACCCGCCTCGAAGCTCTCCCGAACGGAAGCGGCCATGATCGCTTCATCGCTTCCCAATCCTGTAAGGTATACCGTAAAGCCGCTTTCCCGTTTTGTAGCGGCACGGTATCCGTGGGTGTTATTGCAAATGAATAACCTGCAGGGCGACACGGATATTAAAAATGTTTTGCCGGGGGCCAAAGCCAGAACAACTAACTCACCATCGAAGTAAAGCGCTGCCCCAGGTAAAGCCACTCCCAAATGAGGCCAGGCACACAAGATCCCCTTCTTTTATTTTGCCTTTTTCCCAGGCTTCGCACCAGGCTATCGGTATAGATGCGGCAGTAGTGTTACCATATTGCTGAATGTTATTGTATACCTGGTCGTCTCTTAACCCCAACTGCTGCTGAACAAACTGGCTAATGCGCAAATTGGCCTGGTGCGGTATCAGCATATTGATGTCGGCCGGGGTAAGCCGGTTAGCCGTAAGCGCTTCCATTACTACTTCAGGCATTTTTACCACAGCCTTTTTAAATACGGCGGGCCCATCCATAAACGGAAAATTCTGCGCGTGATCAATCATGGCATGGCTCATAAACATGTTTGCTATTTCCGCATCATCAAAATCCGCCAGCTTTTTACCGGTCCAGTGGTTGGCATGTGTACCCGGATTATACATGGCTAACAGTTCGGCACTTTCGCCATCGCTGTGCAAATGCGTGCTTAATATACCCTGGTTATCATTGGTTGCGGGTTGTAATATTACAGCGCCGGCGCCATCTCCAAAAATAACAGATACATTGCGTCCACGGGTGCTGAAATCCAGTCCGAACGAATGTTTTTCACTGCCTATCACCAAAATATTCTTATACATTCCTGATTTAATGAACTGGTCGCCTATGCTTAGGGCGTATATAAATCCGCTGCACTGGTTACGAACGTCTAATGCGCCCACTTCTTTCATTTTCAAAGCGCGCTGCACCAGTACGCCACAGCCGGGAAAATAATAATCGGGGCTTAACGTGGCAAAAATGATAAAATCTATTTCCTGTGCCGTGGTACCGGCTCTTTCCATTGCTATTTTCGCTGCCTCTACCCCCATAGTGGTGGTGGTTTCGCCGGTACGTTCGGCATACCTTCTTTCTTTGATACCCGTACGTTCCTGTATCCATGCATCATTGGTGTCCATATATTTTGTGAGATCATTATTAGACACAACCTGTTCCGGAAGATACATTCCTATTCCCGCGATTTTTGTGCGCAACATAGCAAGCGTTTTAACGGTTAAAAAATAAAGCAATACCCGGTACTGCATTGGAAATATAGAAAGAATTGAGGGAAGCTCCTTGATTTTATTTGCTGTTTAACTGCATGGGCAGAACAACTTTGGTATCATCCCAGCCGATCCATAGCAATGCACCTTCTTCGTTTTCTCCGGTTTCTATAGTGAAAGCTTCTATAGGATTGGGTACCGGTATGGTAGGCACAGTGAATTTAAAAATATCTTTAGCGGCATCTATTATCAGTCCCCAGCTGTACAGGTCGCTGTTCAAAATAAGCGTCCATTCTGCCGGTTGGGGTATACAGTACAGCACATACCGGCCGGGTGGAACTTTTGTTTGCTGTATGATAACGGGCCCGAAAATTTCTATTTCAGTAGCTTCATTTGCTCCAAGCCGCCAGTGTTCGCCATATTTTACTACTGATCCGAAAATCTTTCTGCCGTTTTTTTGCGGCCGGCTGTAAATTACCCTGAACACGGGCAGGGATGCTGCTTTACCTATCATCTTCAGCTTGGGATATTCCGGAGGATAATATGCAATATCTAATGGTGATTTATCTAACAGGGATAATGTATTGCCGCCTTCCTGCCGGGGAACGGGCAAAACGGTGGAATCTGCCGGGGTTGTTTGCGATTGCGGGTTAGTATGGCAGGCACAGAGCACCGTACACAACAATATAATAAATATAATAACGATGCCATACAAATTGCAGCGCGAATGAGTCATATGCCAAGCCCGGTCTTTTATAATGCAACAAATGTACAGGTTTGGATGTTTACGAAAAAGCTAATAATGATCTATCCCGGTGCTTATGAGGCAGGAAAAAGAGACTGGAAATGCTGCCAGGCCATCTGTTTTAGGGTGGGGAAAAAAGCGGCATAGCATTCATGAAGCTCATAATAGTGCTTTTCAAAAATGGCAAAAGCCGGCGCGCTTTCCGTTAAATATGCAGCGCGGTGCACTAATCCTCCAAAGCTGTTTTGGATTCCCCACCGGTACCGGTAGTTATACAGCCAGTTCTGCTTTTCCATATAGGGGAGCATGGCGGCGAAGGGAGCAGGAAGCTGAGCAGTAAACCGGTTAAGCAGGGTGTAGGTTTCCTGCGAAAATTCCATTAGCTGGCCCTGGTTAAATTCATTGTTGTCATTGGCAAGGAAGTGATCGTATACCACATCCACAAAGGCGCCTGCATACAGGCGGTAATACGGACTAAAAAATCGTTTCGCCTGCCTTGTAGCTTCATGCGTATCTGTAAAAGCGTCAATGGCCCGGTGCAGCATGATCCCCTTCTGAATAAGCCCGGGATAATTTTCTTTCTTTTTGCCTTTCACAAAATCACTGATCATATTCCCCACCAGTATTTCCGGCTGACGAAACGACAAACAGGCATGAGCGAGATAGTTCATATGTGCTGATGAAGATATAGATGGTAAGTAAAGCCATGACGGCAAGCATTACATCTTTCTAATGTAAGATAATACCGGCATTTAGCCTCATTTTTATATTTCTCATATTATTAAGCCTTTAACAACTGGTTACCTGGGAAGAATTATTTTTGCAGGTACTAAATATGGATATATGCTGTTACAACCTGTTGAAACTATAGACACCATTACACCCGCCATTTTTAGAAAGCAATATTATGAGCCGCGAAAACCTTTAGTAATAAAAAGCATAGCAAAAGATTGGCCGGCATATCATAAATGGACATGGGACTATTTTAAAGAGGTAGCAGGAGATAAACGGGTGGGCATTTATAATAATAACAAGGGTGATGCCTATACCCCGGTGAACAGGGCCGATGACTATACCACTTTTAGCGCCTATGTTGATATGATCCGGAAAGGGCCGGCAGGCTGGCGCATTTTTTTGTTTAATATTTTTGATCATGCACCTCAACTGACCCACGATTTTGAATGGCCGGACGACTTAATGAATGGGTTTCTAAAGCGCTTCCCTATGCTTTTTGTTGGAGGAGCGAGTTCCGTTACGCACCTGCATTTTGATATGGATCTTTCGCATATTATGCATACACAATTCATAGGCCGGAAAAAGGTTTTGCTGTTCCCCTATGAAGAGCAGCACAAACTATACAGGAAGCCTTACGAAGTTTTAAGCCTGGCCGACTTTTCCCATTATTACAGGCACAATGGCACGCCCGATTATGAAAAGTTTCCTGCCTTAAAGCTGGCCAAAGGCTATGAGGTAACGCTGGAGCATGGCGATACTTTATTTATGCCGGCCGGTTACTGGCATCATATGGAATATTTGGAAAGCGGCTTTGCCATGAGCCTCAGGGCACTCCAGCAAGGTGTAGGCGGTAAGATAAGAGGCGCATGGAACTTAATTGGCATGCGTAATATAGATACCCTTTTAAAAAAAACCGCTCCGGTATGGTGGGATGATCTTAAGAAAGAAAAGGCCATGGCTGCCGCACAAAAGGCAATGCAGGAAGCAAAAGCTTAAATGAAACCGGTTAAGCTACGGAAAGGAAAAATGGACCTATAGCAGGAAACACATTCAACTTTTATTTGAAATATTAATACAATCATTTACTTTTGCATAAGAGATTACACTGATTAACACTGGTATTAATATCCAATCTTCCGCTCATTATTGTCCAGTCTCCGTTTTTTAAAATCTGATATTTTTTACAGTCAAATTCTATACCGTATTCAATATGGATTGCAACCCGTTTGCTGATCTGAGCAATGGGTAACAAATCAAAATGTTTTGTATTTATTAATGCAACCTGCATATCAACTTTTTCTTTTTGTGGTTTCAGAGGTAAGCACAGGCCGGTGATGTCTATCGCCGGCATTTTTGTTGACTAACACAACGATGCCTTATCGTTATTCCAAAGCCTGTTCCAAAACAGGCTGGTGTATAACCTGCCGGTATTAATAGTTTAAAAAAGCTTCGTACAGTATTTGCATGTAGGCCTTACCGGTAGTGAGCAGGCTGTCGGGCTGACCAAAGGATTTTTCTAACGGGTACAGCAGCCGCTTTGCCCGGTTATCAAATATCAGCGTGTCTTTTGCCGTTAGCCAGGCAAAGCCGTCATCGAAGGTATAGAATGCAAAGGGCTTCCTGCTGGGATTCAATAAGTCATTTCCCCATTTAAAAGCGGTATCTGTTATCTGCAACTGTTTAAGCAGGGTAGTGGCGATGTCGGTTTGTGAACCCATGCCGGCGATCTTTTGCCCCCGGTACGCTTCCTTCAGCACCTCTCCGAAAAAAATAAGTGGAATATGATACCGCGCAGGTTCATTAAACTTCCTGTCTCCGGGGAGATGGTGCCCATGATCGGCCACTAAAACAAAGAGCGTGTTTTTATACCAGTCCATTTTCTTTGCCGCTTCAAAAAACACCCCCAGCGAATGGTCGGTAAAATAGCAGGCGTTCTTAAACTGCTCATTATGGGAATCGCCCGCAAAAACAGTGGGCATGGGTACGGTAAAGGGCTCATGACTGCTTGAAGTAATGATGTAGGAAAAAAACGGCTGTGCAGGATGCTGCATTTCTGCTACATATTTATCTAACAGGCTCTTATCATCGGCTCCCCATTTATTGAACAATCCGGCATCCGAAAAATCTTCTAAACCCACGATCTGATCAAAGCCCGCACGATGGGCGATGGCATTAAAACGACCGAAGCTCAGCTCACCACCGTAATAAAATGCATTATAATAATTTTCTTTTTTAAGCATAAGGGAAAGGAAGGGCATCTGCTCTAGCTTTTCGGGCTGATTAACAATATTGGTTTGGGGTTGTGCAGGAAACCCGCCCAGCAAAGCAATAATGCCCTGGTCGGTGCGTACGCCACTCGCGTATATATCTGTAAATAAAATCCCTTCCCCGATCAGCTTACTCATATTAGGCGCCACACCGCTATCTCCTCCAAGCTCCTGTATAACACCGGCAGTAAAGCTCTCTAACTGGATAAAAACGATGTTAGGCCTTTGCTGCGTTAATATAAACCGGGTTGAATCATCACTATACTTTTGGTATAAATGACCAACTCTTTCAGCCGCTTCACCAGCGGGTAAATACGTGTATATGTTTTTTTGCCCGCTATGGCGGTTCTTTAAAACACTACTGCTGAGATGCCACGGAGTATTTACTGCGGCATGATTGGCTACCGGGTAAGCGCTGAAATAAGCCACGCTTTCATTGACCGGTATTTGCTGCCAGCCACCACGGATGCTTAGAAAAATGAATACAGGTATCAGCAGCAGCTGAACGGAATATGCGATCTTTTCATGGCTCAGTAATTTTCCTGCCGGTATCTTCATTTTGTTTACCAACAGCCGGTATATAATGCCCGCAGCAACAAGCTGAGCCAGCATGATCAGCAGGAGAACCAGCAGCGGGGCAGATTTGCTGGTTTCAAAAGCTTCGGCAGGGTGCGCCAGCATAGAAACGGCGCGGTAATTGAGCTTTACGCCCCAGTTCTCATATATACCCAGATCGCCACCGGAAATAAGCGTAGTTGTCAAAAGCAATAGCCAGGTATAAATTTTTAATGCCTTTTTAAAGAACAAAGTTTTAGTAAACTGCTGGGCAATGAATAAAAGCAGCGGAATAGCTGCAAAATAGCCGGTCATGGACAGGTCGAGCCGTAATCCATATACAAAAGCCTGCAGCATTTTCTCCGGTCCGGCTTCCCGAAACTGGCTGTAGTAATACAATACAAATACAAGGCGCTGCAGGAAAAAAACAAGTACCCAAAAAAGGTAGTACCTCAAAAAAAATAAAAGGGGTGCTGTTTTCCGCCAGTTGAATAAAGGGCTGCCCATGAATCGCTCCAATGCTTTACTTAAATAACAATTTACCTGCAAATTAAGTGTTATTATTAAGGCATGAATTTTTAAATGATCTGTAACTTTATTGAATCTGCAATAGCCGATGGAAACGTATGGAAAGATATTACTGGTTGCCATGCCGGCGTTTTTGATACTGGTATTGTTTGAAAAATGGTACGGCTGGAAAAAAGGTAATGACACCGTGCGCAATATGGATATGATCAGCAGCCTGAGCAGCGGCGTTACCAATGTTACCAAAGATGTGCTGGGACTGAGCATTATTGTTATCTCCTACGAATGGATGTACGACCAACTGGCAGTAGTGCACGTAAAAAACGCGGTGCTTACCTATGCTATCGCTTTTATTGCGCTGGATTTTTCGGGCTACTGGACGCACCGCATCGCGCATGAATACAATTTCTTCTGGAACAATCATATCATCCACCATAGCAGCGAGGAGTTTAATTTGGCCTGTGCTCTGCGCCAGAGCATTTCAGGGATTATAAGCATTTTCGTCATTTTTCTTTTACCCGCGGCGCTATTGGGCGTACCCGGGCAGGTAATTGCTATAGTGGCGCCCCTGCACCTGTTTGCTCAATTCTGGTACCATACACAGCATATCGGCAAAATGGGTTTCTTAGAAAAAATTATTGTTACCCCTTCGCATCACAGGGTACACCATGCCATTAATAAGGAATACATAGATAAGAACTACGGACAGATCTTCATTTTATGGGATAAATGGTTTGGCACCTACCAGCCCGAACTGCCGGATGTTCCGCCCGTATACGGCATTACCCGGCCGGCACAAACCTGGAATCCTGTTAAAATTAATTTTCAGCACCTTTGGCTGCTCATTACAGACGCCTGGCGAACCAAAAGCATGAAAGACAAATGGCGCATCTGGCTAATGCCTACCGGCTGGCGCCCTGCCGATGTAAATGAAAAGTACCCGGTATACAAAATTGAAGATGTGTATCATTTTGAAAAATATAACCCTGCCAGTTCAACGGCATTGCAGGCCTGGAGCTGGGTGCAATTGTTAGTGCTGCTTGCTTTTGTATCTTATTTATTTGCCAACATCGCCTCCATAGGCAGCCCGGGAATTTTCATTTACGGGTTATTTATTTTCCTGCATGTGTATGCTTTTACCGATTTGGCCGACGGGAACGTATCCGCACTGGTATGGGAAAGCCTGAAAAATATTTTTGGTATCACCATTCTTTACCGGCAGGGTGGCTGGTTTGGCGCCGGGGATGGCAATATGGTCATCAATGCCCTGCTGATCCTTTATTTTATAGCGGCCACTTTTACTACCGCATGGTTTGTTTACCGGAAGCAAATTCATCAACCGTAAACCTTTGTATATCTTTGCAAGATGCAGCCGGCAAAAAAAACAAATATTCGTGATCTAAGCCTGGAGGAGATACAGCAATATTTCGAAAAAGCGGGGGATAAAAAATTCAGGGCCAACCAGGTATATGAATGGCTTTGGCAAAAACACGCTCATAGCTTTGAGGCAATGACTAATTTGAGTAAAGCCCTGAGGATCAAGCTAAGCGAAGATTTCAATTTGCCTGCCTTAACCGTAGACGCCTCCCAGTTTTCGGCAGATGGCACTATTAAAAGCCGTTTCAAAACGGTTGATGGCCACCTGGTGGAGGGCGTGCTTATTCCAACCGAATCAAGACAAACGGCCTGTGTATCTTCCCAGATTGGCTGCAGCCTGAGTTGTAAATTCTGTGCTACCGGCTATATGGACCGGAAGCGTAACCTCCATTTTGACGAGATCTATGATGAAGTGGTATTAATCCATCAGCAGGCGGAAAAAACATATCAAAAGAAACTGAGCAATATTGTTTTTATGGGAATGGGCGAACCACTGCTCAATTATAAAAACGTATTAAAAGCCATTGAACGTATTTCATCGCCCGATGGACTGGGAATGAGTCCCAGGCGTATTACTGTTTCTACTGCCGGTGTGGCCAAAATGATCAGGCAACTGGGAGACGACCAGGTAAAATTTAAGCTGGCGCTTTCCTTACATGCCGCTAATGATAAAAAGCGGCACGAGATCATGCCTATCAATGATACCAACAATATTAAATCGTTAATAGATGCGCTGAATTACTTTTATAAGCAAACGCACAATGAAATTACCTTAGAATACATTCTCTTTAAGGATTTTAATGATTCGCTGCAGGATGCGGATGAGCTGGTAAAAGTATACCGGCAGATACCGGCGGATTTAGTAAATATTATTGAATATAATCCTATAGACCTCGCCAGTTTTTCAAAGCCCGATGAAGCTACTACTGAAAATTTCATGCAGTATCTTGAAAGGAACAGGGTGAATGCAAGGCTGAGAAGAAGCAGGGGAAAGGATATTGACGCGGCGTGCGGGCAATTAGCAAATAAAGAAAACCATTGATCTTTCACAACTATTACCGTATTGTACGGTAAACTTTTTAACATGAGTAAAAAACCATTCGATAAGTTCATTAACAAGGTGGAGAGTGGCGCAAAGAAAAAAGAAAGAATACGCCAGGAGAAAAAGAAGATCAGAGCTGAGAAGAACGCGTATTTTGATGAGCAAAAAAAATTAGCGCGTGAAAGAAGGGCCGGAGGCAGGACACAGGTTGCAGGGGACAGGGAACAGGGTACAGATTACAAGGTTAAGGGTAGAGGGTTGAGGGTTGAGGGTAAAAAGAACGAAACACCACAAAGCAATGTTTCCGGGGTGCGAAAAGCGGGCAGCAGAAACGGGGATATAAAGCATAAGCCCGGCTTAAAAAAAGGGGGAAGAACAACAACAAGTTCCGGAGAACAGCATTCAGGGGATAAAAGAGAGCATAAAGGTTACAGGTTTCAGGATACAAGTTCCAGGATACAGCATACAGGTTACAGGAAGGAAGGAAGAGAAGAGCACGGAAGCGGAAAGCAAGTTGTAGTAAATAAGGCCCGGGAAGCAAAAGCAGGCACCGGGGAACGGATTTCAGGCAATAAAGAACAGGGCAGAGCCTCCGGGATACGGAAGCATGATGACGGTCGCCGCGATAGCACGGATCGTACAGCAAAATCTATCCATAAAAAAACGATACAGGCCCCGAAAAAATCTATACCCGGTAATAAGCAACCTTCACCAGGCGATGCGGCCAAAGATCAAATGCCATTAAACAAATTCATAGCGTGGAGCGGGGTTTGTGGCAGGCGGGAAGCGGCCGGCCTGATTAAAGCCGGCAAGGTGATCGTAAATAACCAGGTTATTAAGGAGCCGCCTTTCAGGGTAAGTCAAAGCGACAATATTAAGGTAAATGGCAAGAAAATAGCCATACAAAAAAACCTGGTGTACATCCTGCTTAATAAACCTAAGGATTATATTACCACCACTGATGATCCTGAAGGACGTAAAACCGTAATGGACCTGGTAAAACGGGCAACTGAGGAACGAGTATTCCCGGTAGGACGCTTAGACAGGAATACAACTGGCGTGCTATTGCTTACCAATGACGGAGAACTGGCACAACGGCTCACCCATCCGAAATATGAGGTAAAGAAAATTTATGAAGTTCGGGTAGACAAACCTGTTACTAAGGCGCAGTTGGATAAAATTGCCAGTGGTATTACGCTGGAAGACGGATTTATTCAGCCGGATGCTGTAGCTTACGCCGACTCAAAAGATAAAAGCATCGTAGGCATAGAAATTCACAGCGGCAAAAACCGGATCGTGAGACGTATTTTTGAACACTTAGGATTTAAAGTAAAAAACCTCGACAGGGTGATGTATGGCATCTTCACCAAAAAAAATGTAGACAGGGGCAAGTGGCGTCTGCTTACGGAAAAAGAGATCCGCTTACTAAAGCACCTGAATACTTCTTTCGGCAACAAAAAAACTTCCTGACCTGCTGTGCAAAAATTAAAACCCGAAATTATTTTTGAAGATGAGGCTATTGTTGTAGTCAACAAACCGTCTGGCTTATTGTCGGTACCCGACAGGGAAGGAAAAGAAATCGCCTTAAAACAATTATTGCAACAGAAATACGGCCAGATATGGACGGTGCACCGCTTAGATAAAGATACGAGTGGCATCATTGTATTTGCCAAAGATGAGGTTAGCCATAAGTTTTTATCGAAGCAGTTTGAAGGTAGGGAAGTAGAAAAATATTATACCGGCCTGGTGCATGGTATTCCTTCTGCCGAAAGCGGTTCGGTTGATGCCGCCATCATGGAGCACCCTGTAAAAAGGGGACTGATGGTAACCAATAAAAAAGGCAAGCCTGCGCTTACAGACTATACGCTCACCGAAAGCTTTGGCAATTTTTCATTAATGCGGTTTCGCATACACACGGGTCGTACGCACCAGATACGGGTACATATGAAGCACATAGGCAACCCCATAGTATGTGATCCCTTATATGGAAATGGTGAGCCTGTAATGTTGTCGGCAATCAAAAAGAAATTCAATCTTTCAAAGAAAGAGGACGAAGAAAAGCCATTGTTTAACCGCTTAGCGCTTCATGCTGAACAATTGCAATTCACGGATGCTAAAAAGCAAAAGCGTTTGCTTGAAGCGCCACTTCCAAAAGATATGCGCGCCTTTCTGCAGCAGTTGCGAAAATGGAAAGGCTGAATGCTCCGCATGTTGCTTCTTCTCCCTGGCTTCCTATTCAACTTGCATCAACAGCACCCCGATATTTTACGTTCCGGGATATTTCGTGTACTGATGAATTTCCACTTTTAGTAAACATGCATCCCCATATAATGGTAATATTGCCATTGATAGCAGTAAATAGTAACCGTTAATAAAAATCAATTCATCATGGATAACAAATCAGAAGCCGGAGAGCTGGATGTGCGGGTGCTTATTCCTATTGAAAGGCATAAAACGTTAATACAACGCTTCAGGGAACTGCCTGTTGGCGATAGCTTTGTCTTTATCAACGATCATGATCCTCTACCACTTTATTATGAATTCCGCTCCATTTATGGAGATGTGGTAGGATGGGAATACCTCAACCGGGGTGGAAGAGAATGGAAGGTGAAAGTTACCCGTACAGAAGCTTCGCAGGGCAGGACATTTACGGACATATCTACCCTGCTCGACCTTCGGAAAGCCCGTGAAGGGGAGTGGAAACAAATTGTATTCCATCGCTATGGCATGATGGAGCAGGGCGATACGATGGAGCTCATCGCTGAGAAAGACCCTAAAGACATTCATGGCATTTTCGTTAATAAGTTTGAAGGAAAGCATTCCTGGATATACAAAAAGCAGGAACCCGGTGAATACGTTGTGCACATTACAAAAAAGGTAAAGAGCGGCCTGGGAGAAGATGGTTTCTCGGTAGTCAATGAGTTTGACATCCGGCCCTTTCCACCAACAGAACGTCATGAAATGTTTTATAAAGCCTTTGCCGATATAAAACCAGGTGAAGCTTTTGAATTCATCAACGACCATGATCCGAAACCGCTTTATTACCAGATGGAAGCAGAAAGCAAGGAGCCTTTTAAATGGGAATACCTTCAGAAGGGACCCGAAGAATGGAAGGTGCGGGTGATCAAAACAAAAGGATAGCTGCTTACTCGTGCAAAATCATAGTCGTTAAGCTAAGGTTTTTTGTTGATCTGTAAAGATTGATAATGAGTTTGTTTATTTTTTGGTGCAAGGCATACACAATCTATTATCATAATTTTTGTCCCGCGAGACGCCGTGTGCCACGAAAAGGCCGGTGAGTTTCAACCATTTATTTACTCTACAGACTGATTATTATTTAGTTGAAATCAAAAGTTCTCCACAATCAATCTTCAGATAATTATTTTCCCGGCGGGTCATCATAGCTTACTATTGAATGCATAATGGGGCTTTAGCGAGACCCCAAAATGCAGACTTTAGAAAGAAAAATGTAAATTTAAACATCTCTCGTTCCCTTATCCTTGTTTGTGTATGAACAAATGCCCGCTGCTCCAGGAACGGGAACATTTCTAATCTCTATACTTCCGGGCGGTAATAACATAGCTTGTTTCATCGTTAATATTTTCAGGATTTATTTGTGCAATTCGTTATTCAATTAATCGATAACTTTTGAGATCTTAACATTGCGTACTCCGATTTCACTCAGGTTTAAAGCAAAACTTTTAACATCAAGTTGATTACGATAAGACACCAGAGTATTCTGTCCGGCTATTTCGGTGTCGATAATAGTGCCGCCCAGTTTTGCATTTGCTTTAACCAGTATCCGAACTGTAAAAGGTTTGTCAACACCCATGATGTTTTCAATGGCGTAGTTGTGAACCACGCTGGGATTTCCTCCCATTCTGATAGATTTTTGCCCTTCAGAAAAACCATCGCTCACCGCATCGGCATAATGCGCTGTTAAAGCCGCTGTATTAATTTGCATCTCGCATCCTTTCTGATCGCTGCCAGAAGCCGGCAAAAACGAAACTGCCAGTTTACCATTTTTCTTTTTTTGCGGAACTACGTCGAAAGTGATAATGAAATTTTCGTCCTGCAGTGGGAATTTTAATTTTGATTCAGCATTTTTAGCCAACACTACTGCATCACCGGTAGTTGGAATTACCTCTTTCATCCATTTCGTTCCAACTCTCCCATCAGGATACTGTATAAGTTCATGAATCAGGAATGGGCCACCCCATCCACTGATGGGCATCCAGCCTGCCATTACATAACGGCTATCACCAATGGGCGAAACCGAAGGAACGTTTACACCGTTATAAAAATCTTTTCCCTGTGCAACCACATCTATCCAGGGTTCATTTTTTCCTATCGGTCTTCTCCATAACGAGGTGAAGCCACCTACAACGTATTCATATTTACCCCACTTAAAATCGAACGTACAATCGCCACCTAATGGAAATTCCGGGTCTGTGCAATACCAGCCACTATCAAGCGCTGGCGACTCCCAGGTTCCTTTAGACCTGAAGTTTCCATACATTTTCAACTTCCCTTCCGGCGTGGTAAATACACTTGGGTTTTCACTGTAGTGAAAAATTAAACCACTCTTTTTGAAATTGCTGACATTGTCTTCACTTACAGAGTAGGTAGCTCCTGCGGGAAAAGATGTTTTTGGATCTGCCTTGAAATACCCTGTTCTTTTGTACTGATTAAAGTACGCCGCGATGGCAGGATAGGTCGTAAGCGAATCCGGATAAATACGCGATGTATGCAACCCGTAAGAAAGATGGAGTTTGCCGTTGTAAACGAATGGTGTACCGGTTCCAAAAGTTTCCCACTGCTCTTCGATAGGAGTTGCCGCTTCATGTTCTGTCCAGGTAATAAAATCTTTAGTAGAAAAGTGTTCAAAATAGTGACCGCCCACACCCAGTTTACTGGCGTGATGTCGTCTATCATAAAGATAGAATACATGATAGCGGCCATCGTGGAAAATAGTAGCCACATCCCCCACCCAGCTATTGTGCCCACGGGGCGTCCAATATAACAGTCCGGGCATTTTATCAATATTTCTATTGTTATCCCTTTCTACAATCATACCTGGCAAATAAATGCTTGCTTCACTTACTACTGCAGGGTTGATATTCCATGAGCGCCTATGCCACCAATGCGGATATCCGATAACAAAATCGTTATCCATCAGTTCATTGTCTACATACAAAGTCCAATGTGATTTCGTAAAGTGTACTACTACTTCATGTTTTCCCCAGGGATTTTTCAATGCAGCCAGCGGGTGACCCACCTCCAGATTGCGGGAGAAAATGTTGCTCCCTGGCGAGTGGAGTGTTACACCCGCTTCCAACACCGGCAAAGAGCCATCGGGCATTACGGAAGCCGGATAGTTTTGGCCGTCGCGTTTTTGGGGATCTGCCTGCCTCAACTTAACAGATATCAGCCCCGGAACTTCCAGTAACATTTGCTCCCCGGTAAAGGGCTGCAGATTTACCGACATTTTAATGGTAAAACTTTCATGTTTGCTATTTTCAGTAGCTATCACACCCTTAGGCTCGCTTACACTCAATGTGGTATAAGGTGCAGCCCGGGCAGTAAAAGTAAAGTAGGGACTGAGTGTGTGCAGCTTTGCAGACACATGTTTTTTTTGTGCAAATCCTGTTTGCAGTAAGCACAAACCGGCAAGTACAATCGAAAAAATGCTCTTCATTGTGATGATTTTTGGCTGATAATGTGAATTAGAAGTTTATTTACTGTGATACATGGTATGCCAGCTATTATTTTTTGCTGGCTGCCCAGGCCGATTTTAAAGCGTGAATAGATGCATTTACATTGACTTCTCCATTAGATGATAAAGAGTAGAACCTGGTTTCGTCTGGCCTAAAGCAAGAAGTCATTACCACTAGTCCATCATTTGCGTATATCTCCACCGTAGTTCTGTCTACCAATACTCTTAATTTGATTTTTCCATCAACGGCTGCCAGCTTCGCTTCGCCCATATTGTTGGTTTCGTTCACGTTTGTTCTAACAAAAGCCTTCCAATGATCTGGTGGAAAGCCGCTTTTTTCTGCCTGGCCGCCGCATCGAAGTATATTTTTAACTGCATCGTAATGGATGGTAGCACCTCTTACACCCAACTCGAAAGAGCTGGACTTTTTAAGATCTATCTCCAAATCAAAATCATATAGGTCTCCTTTAAGTTCACTCAAAGGATTCTCAGCCTGACCACTAAGCGATTTTTGAAATTTGATTTCAGCGTCATAAAGATCTTTGATCTCTCTTACAGGCGTTCTCAACAAACGAATTCCCTCAGGGGTGGTCTTTAACTGTAGTTCAGTAGGAAAGTTCATCTGTTGCTCGAAAGGCATACCCGGATATTTGTTGGTGGACAACCAGGCTATCTGGATCTTACGCGCCTCCGGAGCGTTATTCCAAATTTGCGGCGCATATAAATTATTGCCATAATCGCCAACGATCGTCCCTGTTTCAGGTTTGAATGTTATGCCATTAAATGTGCCTACTACGTAATTACCATTGGCGCCTGAAAACACCCATTTTTTAATGTTCTTATTACCATCAAGCGGGAAAGGTTCAAACCCCGGACATTCTGCAATACGATCGAGCGTCAATGTTGATATTTGCTCCCAATCACGCAGATTAGAAGAAGAGAATAGTGCAAACTCATAACCTTTATCCATATAGATAGACATGATCCATTTCTCTGAATCTTCATCCCACACTACTTTAGGATCTCTGTTCTCATTATGAATATTCTTGATTACCGGGTTTTGATCGTAATATGTAAATGATTTTCCGCCATCTGTACTATATGCAATGCACTGCGTACACTTGGGGCCTAACCCTTCATTGGGCCTGCCTCCATTGGTAATAAATGCCAGGATCGGCTTCTCTTTTCCCGTCTGAAACCCGGATACATTATGTTCGTCTACCACGGCAGAACCTGACCAACAGCCTGCCCAAACTTTGTGGGGTGTTATGTGAGAGGGAAGTTGCTCCCAATGTATCAGGTCTTTGCTGACAGCATGTCCCCAGTCCTTGTAAGCACCAGGGCGGTGTGGCGGCATGTACTGAAAAAATAAATGGTAGGTTCCATCATAATACACCAATCCATTGGGATCGTTTATCCAGTTTTTCTTTGCAGAAAAGTGAAACTGCGGTCTGTATTTTTCATTATAGTACTCAGGTAATCCATCGCTCTGCAAGGCTGCCACACCAAACAAAGCCGCAGACTCATCATCTTCCAGGTATTTATTATAAACGGCAATTCCGTCAATCCATCCTTTAAATGTAGCCTTGAGTATGTTTTTTGCATTGTCTCCATTAATATATGGTTCCTTAAATTCGGCTCCAATCAATACCGGATGATTGTTCCATTGTCGCAAGTCTCCTTCCGTAATTTCTTCGTCACGTAAAATACCGTTTACATACAACTCAGATTTTTTGCCGTTAAAACGGAACATAATGGCCTGCCAGTTGAGTACTTCATTCTCAGGTATTTTATGCTTCAGCAGGTGCGTTCCCGCAATATCGTCGCTCCCGATCATTGCTTCTATGAAGGTTCCTTCCCCATCGTGCCTGCGTAATACAATTTTGTACGCAACACTTTGATCATTGCCCGATTTGCCTAACACCGGACTGTATTCTTTTAAGGAATCCAGTTTTACTTTTGCAAATAAGGTAATGCCTCTCCCACCAATATTCAATTCTCCATCTGCTCCCTGCCCTGCACTTAACCAGGATGTACCATCAAGATATACGGCTTTACCATCATGCGTTCTTCCTTTTGTTTCCAGCTTTTCATCACCAGCGCTGGTTACGAACTTTACTGCACCTTGCTCCTGTAACTTGCTATTGAGTCCGGCCTCATCGTTTAAGCCGGCAAAAGACCATACGGCTACTGCGCCTGTATTGGCAGGCTTGTTGTTACACGACGCATACAGTAACGATCCAACCAAAAAATAAGATAGTAATACCCTCATGAAACATTTTTTAAATTTATACAAATCAATAAATCCGTAATAAAAGAGATATTAAAGCCAGATTATCACATCGGGCTTTACGACCGGTAACAACATCCAATTACAAGCTAACAACTATTGCTAATTACCGGAGGGTCAAATATCCTTTCATTTATAGAATATTTAATAAAATTACCAGTGTAAATATTCCTCTTGTTTTAATCCATTTAAAATTTACAGACGAGAATATATACTGCGTAGATCCTTCTGATATCGATTATATAAAAACACTTAAAATTGAAAAAGGCAAAACGGGTATTATTTGCGCCAATGATTCAACTGCCGCTTTGTTGTTATCATCATTAGAAAAGATTGATGTTAAGATTACTTCGGATTGTTTAATATGCGGTTTTGATAATATGAAATATTCCCAACATCTTAAATATCCCCTTACCACATATATTCAGCCTTGTGAAGAAATGGCGAGTATCAGTATTGAATTGGCGATAAGACGTATAAAAAACAATAATCACATCCCAATGACTGTGAATCTTATAGGAAAAATAATCGAACGAGAATCCACTATATTCAATCTAAAGCCATTTCTCAGCCAATGAAATTTTTTGCCAACCCAATCTAAATGACAAGTGCCAAGGATTAATAAAAGAAATAAGCAGTAACCTGTTACATAGTGAGACTTTGGGGGACACCGGTGACTTTCAGAAATTTTTACCTCCCACGGAAAAAGCCTGTGATTCCCCGTACAGGGGCTTTACAATTTTTGGTATTTGCAAAAATCAGTGCAACAGCAGCCGACATTCCTTCAATAACGCTTCTTTATTAATAGCCGCGGTACCTACTATTTCGCATACCAGCCCACCGGCAATATTAGCGGTTTCCGCCATCAGCTTCACGTTTCGTGTGGCGGCATATACCAGGGAGGCAACGGCTATCACTGTATCGCCCGCGCCGCTCACATCGGCTATATTACGGATATGCGATGGCACTATACCCCCGGCGTTACCCTGCCTGTAAAACACTCCCTTTTCAGAAAGCGTAATGAAAGAAATGTGGTGTTGTAGCTTTTCTACTAATGCCGCATGAATATCCTCCAGCAATTGTTCATCCACATTGCCGGCAATGATGTTAAGCCCTTCCATCGCTTCCTTTAAATTGGGCTTAAAAATATCCACTCCTTTATACGCGAAAAAATTTTTTCGCTTGGGATCAACTGCGGTAATAATGTGGTTGTGCCGGCACAGGTCAATTATTTTTTGTATCGCCAGTTCCGTAAGCACCCCCTTATTGTAATCTTCTATGATAATTACCTGCGGCTTTTCCTGAGCTATATAATGCTGCACGGCCAGTATCAGCCGGTTCTCGTCTTCATAGCCCAGGTTACCGGTAACTTCCTGGTCTAACCGCATCATTTGCTGGTTGCGGCCAATAACGCGGATCTTATTGGTAGTGATCCGCTTATCGCTTTGCAATAAAAACGTGGTATCAATGCCCTGCTCCGTAAACATTTTCTGCAGGGCATTCCCATCATCATCGTTGCCCGTTACCGATATCACCGATGCCTTGCCACCCAGCGAGCAAATGTTCAGCGCCACATTGCCTGCACCACCAATACGGTATTCTTTTTTATTTACAGCCACAACGGGCACGGGTGCTTCGGGTGATATACGGTCTACCTTCCCCCACATATAGGTATCCAGCATCACATCGCCCACTATGCCCACTTTTATATTTTTAAAGGACTCAAAAAGGTTTGCTACATCGTTCATGCCTTAACGGATTTTAAATTTGAGATGGCGATCAGCTATTAGCTCTCAGACCTCAGATTTGGAATTTCGGAAGTTTATGGTTTTTAATTTTTTGTTGTGCTCTTCGGATTTCAAGCTTAAGATTTCGGATTTCATATTTGAGATTTCTTTGGTTCTTGTCTTTTAGTGCTTTGCATTTCTCCCTGCAACATGCAACTTGTAACCTGCACCACATTTTCACATTCTCACATTTCTCACATTCTCAACTGCTCAAATGCTCAACCTTCGTCTCGCTAAATAATACACCGGAATGCCCAGCAAAATAATACCCAAACCCGGAATGGTATAGTTGCTTTCAAAAATCAGCAGCAATATGGCCAACGCAGTGGCAGCCAGTATATATACCATGGGCAGTACCGGGTAGCCGAATGCTTTATAGCTGCGCGGAATGCCAGGCTGTTTTTTGCGCAATATATAAATACCCGCTATGGTAAGCACATAAAACACCAGCACGCCAAATATCACCATGGCCAGCAAATCGTTATAGCTGCCTGTAAGGCATAACGCTGAAGCCCATATGCATTGTATCCACAGTCCGCGGCCCGGAACACTGTATTTATTCAAATTACCTGCCTTCTTAAAAAATAATCCATCCTTTGCCATGGTATAATAAATACGGGCACCCGCCAATATGAGTCCGTTGTTACAACCGAAGGTGGAGATCATGATCATTACCGCCACAATAAGCGAACCGCTGCCGCCAAATATTTTTTCGGCTGCCGCCACACCCACCCTGTCGTTAACGGCAAACGCAATTTCATTAAAAGGAAGCACCGCCAGATACATGAGGTTGGTAGCTACGTAAATAATGGTAACAATGCTTGTTCCGAGGAATAATGCCCTGCCTATATTTTTTTGGGGCGATTTAATTTCTGCTGCAATAAAGGTTACATTATTCCACGCATCACTGCTGAACAAAGTGCCTTTCATGGAAACAGCAACAGCACCGAACAGCGCCAGTCCAGACAGCAGCGTAGTAACCGTTTGTCCGTTTACATTAGCCATACTGCTGAACGTCCATGCATGCTGCCAGTTGGCATTCCACACTTCCGCTTTGGCGCCCATTAAAAAGCCAAATACGGTTAGCCCTACTAATGACAGGATTTTGATTAAGGTAAAGCTGGTTTGAATGATCTTGCCGTTTTTAACGCCACGGCTGTTTACATAGGTAAGTAACACAATAGAAGTAATGGCCAGTACCTGTGCGCCGGAAATGGTAAAGCGGCCAATGCTAAGTACAATATTTTGTTCACCGAAGGCCGGAATAAGATACGCGGTGAATTTAGCAAAGGCAACTGCCACCGCGGCAATGGTGCCGGTTTGAATTACGCCAAACTGCGTCCATCCGAATAAAAAAGCTACGAAGGGATTATACGCTTCCCGCAGGTAAACATATTGTCCGCCGGCCCGGGGAAACATGCCCGACAGCTCGCCATAACTCAGCGCGGCAATTGAAGTAATAATACCCGTCAGTATCCACATCATCACCAAAACGCCTGCGCTCCCCACATTACGGGCAATTTCGGCGCTCACGATAAATATGCCCGATCCAATCATTGACCCGGCCACCAGCATGGTAGCATCCAGTAAACCCAGCGTGGGTTTAAACTGCTTTGAGGTATTTTCTGCCATAAAAAATCCCGGAACTTTCCGGGATTTGAAGATAATACATTCTGCCGCTCCTGCCTGCTATTTTTTCTTGTCTTCGTTTTTATACATCGTGTTCAACCCGGCAATCACATCTTCCGTAATATTAAATACAGGGTCTTCATACAAAAAGATATTCGCGTTTCTCGAATACGAAAAAACATAAGTATAACCCCGTTCTTTACAGTAGCCCGATAAATAATCATTGATCTTTTTAAAAATGTCGTCGCGCATGATCATCGCTTCCTGCTGTACATCCTGCTCCGTTTTGCGGCGCTGATTTTCGAGGTATTGCAATTGCTGGTCGTATTCCTTCTTAAAAGCATCCGCTTCAGCCTGGGTAATGGCGTTTCCCTTTTGCAGGAAATCTATCCGTCGTTTATCCAATTGCTGATAGGCGCCGTTCAACTGGCGGTCTAACCCGTCTTTCTTCTTTTCAAAAGCTTCAATTTTACCTTTATAAAACTCAAATCTCGCGTCTATAGAATCTAAGTCAACATAAGCGATCTTTAACACTTTTGCCTGTGCTGTATCCCCGGAACGCACCTCAGTAACCAGTCCGCGCAACTTTGTGTTTTGTGTTTGATACTGGTAAAATAATATACCCGCAAGGATTAAAGCGATTGAGCTCAATACTATGGAAAGATACTTCATGCGTATTTTTTTGCAAATTATGGAATAAAAAAGGAGCAGAAGCCTGCAGCTCTGCTCCTGTTATATTATTTTAACAAACTATTCTTCTTCATCAAAGCTCATGGCTTCGCGGGTAGTTTGCAATAATTCGTATTCTTCCTTGCTGCCTACGATCACATTGTCGAATTCACGCAACCCTGTACCTGCAGGTATGGGGTGGCCGGTAATTACGTTTTCCTTCAATCCCAGCATATCATCAGCCTTACCCTGTATGGCAGCCGAACTCAGCACCTTGGTGGTTTCCTGGAACGATGCTGCGGAAATCCAGCTATGCGTACCCAGTGACGCCTTGGTAATACCCAGTAATACGGGCTTGGAAGTAGCAGGATTAGCGTCTCTGTATTCTGCCAGCTTCTTATCGCTCCTGCGAAGGATAGAGTTTTCTTCCCGCAGCTCGCGCAAGCTTACGATCTGTCCCGCACGCAGCTTAGCAGAATCGCCCGGCTCTGTTACTACCTTTTTATCGTATATCCAGTCGTTCTCTTCAATAAATTCAAAGCGGTCTTCCAGGTCTTCTTCCAGGAACTTGGTATCGCCCGGCTCAACAATTTCAATTTTCTTCATCATCTGCCTCACAATTACCTCAATGTGCTTATCATTGATGCGTACGCCCTGTAAGCGGTATACTTCCTGGATCTCATTCACCACGTATTCCTGTACGGCAAATGGTCCTTTAATATTAAGGATATCTGCAGGCGCTATCTGACCGTCAGATAAAGGTGTGCCCGCTCTTACAAAGTCGCCGTCCTGTACAAGAATCTGCCTGGTAAGCGGAACCAGGTATTTTTTAACTACGCCGTCCTTAGCTTCGATAATGATTTCGCGGTTACCCCGTTTTACCACACCAAAAGAAACAACCCCGTCAATTTCGGAAACAATGGCAGGATTGCCCGGGTTACGTGCTTCAAACAATTCCGTTACACGCGGTAAGCCACCGGTAATATCACGCAGCTTGCCCAGTACACGCGGAATTTTTACCAACACCTGACCGGCACGAACCTCTTCGGTTTCATCCACCACAATATGCGAACCTACGGGAAGGTTATAGGTTTTAACTTCCTTTCCTTCCACTATAAGCATAGGTATCTTGGTCTTATCTTTTGTTTCTATTACTACTTTTTCACGATGCCCTGTTTGCTCATCTGCTTCTTCACGATAAGTAAATCCTTCCAGTACGCTGTCAAATTTAATGGTACCGGCCTGTTCAGAAACAATAACATTATTGAACGGATCCCATGAGCAAATGATATCCCCTTTTTCTACTTTCTGGCCATCTTTTACATTTAAGGTAGCGCCGTAAGGAATATTATTAGTGATCAGCAGCCTGTCATTTTTTACATCAATGATCCTCATCTCACCTGTACGGCCAATTACAATCTGTACCTTCTCTCCCTGGTTATTGTCGGCAGTTACGGTACGTAACCCGTCAAACTGCACTGTACCATCGAACTTAGCGGCTAACTGTGAATCCACCGAAGCGGAACCTGCCACACCACCCACGTGGAAGGTACGCAGGGTTAACTGGGTACCCGGTTCGCCAATAGACTGAGCGGCAATTATACCTACCGCATCTCCTCTCTGTGTAAGATAACCCGTTGCCAGGTTAAGTCCATAGCATTTTACACACACACCACGCTTACTTTCGCATGTTAATACCGAGCGTATCTCTACCGTTTCTATCCCGCTTTCTTCAATGGTCTTCGCAATATCTTCTGTAATTTGTTCTCCGGCGCCAAGGATCAGTTCATCCGTTACCGGATTGTAAATATCGTGTACAGAGGTACGTCCTAATATCCGGTCATATAAAGGCTCAACAACATCTTCATTGTCTTTTAAAGCGCTGATCGCAATACCACGCAGTGTACCACAGTCTTCTTCATTAATCACTACATCCTGGGCAACGTCAACCAAACGACGGGTAAGGTAACCGGCATCCGCTGTTTTTAAAGCGGTATCAGCCAACCCTTTACGGGCGCCGTGTGTTGAGATAAAATATTCCAGTACATTCAGTCCATCCTTAAAGTTGGATAAGATCGGGTTTTCAATAATTTCTGATCCCGAGGAGCCACTTTTACGCGGCTTGGCCATTAATCCTCTTATTCCTGCCAACTGTTTTACCTGTTGCTTACTGCCACGTGCACCCGAATCCAGCATCATATACACAGAGTTGAATCCCTGTTTATCGGTTGCCATTTCACGTATAAGGGTTTCCGTAACACGGGTATCCACACGCGACCATATATCAATGATCTGGTTATACCGTTCGTTATTGGTAATAAGACCCATATTGTAGTTTTCCCAAACTTCCTTCACTTCATCTGATGCTGAATCTACCAGCTCCTGCTTCAACTGCGGAATAACAAGGTCATTAATATTAAAGGAAAGTCCTCCCTTGAACGCCGTACGGAAGCCTAATTGCTTGATATCATCAAGGAATTTAGCCGTTTTGGGAACATTGGTGATCTTAATGATATCGCCAATGATCTCCCGGAGCGATTTTTTGGTAAGCAGCGCATTGATAAAGCCTACTTCTTCAGGAACAAACTGGTTAAATATTACACGGCCTACTGTGGTATCTATCAGTTTCTTCAGCATCTCGCCATTATCTTTACGGATAGTAGCCCGTACTTTTATAGGAGCATGCAAGTCAACCTTGCCTTCGTTATAAGCGATAATTACCTCCTCGGCACTGTAAAAACTTTTCCCTTCGCCCTTTATTTTTTCGGTTTCGGTTGATTTCTTCCCTTTTGAAATATAATACAAACCCAGTACCATGTCCTGCGAAGGAAGCGTAATAGGTGTGCCGTTCTGCGGGTTGAGGATGTTGTGTGAAGACAACATCAGCAGTTGTGCTTCCAAAATAGCCGCACTGCTCAGCGGAACGTGAACCGCCATCTGGTCACCGTCAAAGTCGGCGTTGAACGCGGAACATACCAGCGGGTGTAATTGTATGGCTTTGCCTTCCACTAATTTTGGCTGAAATGCCTGAATTGATAAACGGTGCAGCGTGGGGGCACGGTTGAGCATGATGGGATGGCCTTTAAGAATGTTTTCAAGGATATCCCAAACAATAGCTTCCTTACGGTCTACGAGCTTCCGAGCGCTCTTTACCGTTTTCACAATACCTCTTTCAATAAGCTTGCGGATGATGAACGGTTTAAACAATTCGGCACCCATATCTTTGGGTAAGCCGCATTCATGCAGCTTCAAATCAGGTCCTACCACAATTACAGAACGGCCTGAATAGTCAACACGTTTACCCAGCAGGTTCTGACGGAAGCGACCCTGCTTTCCTTTCAGCACATCGCTCAGCGATTTTAACGCACGTCCGCCTTCTGCTTTAACCGCATTGGATTTACGGGAGTTATCAAAAAGTGAATCTATCGCTTCCTGGAGCATACGTTTTTCATTACGCAGGATCACTTCCGGCGCTTTGATCTCCAGCAAACGTTTTAAGCGATTATTACGGATAATAACACGACGATATAAATCATTGAGGTCGGATGATGCGAAACGACCACCATCCAACGGAACTAAAGGACGAAGCTCCGGAGGAATAACCGGTATATACTGCATTACCATCCATTCCGGGCGATTTTCAATCCTGCCATTGGCATCGCGGAAAGATTCTACCACACTTAACCGTTTTAAAGCATCCGCTTTACGCTGCTGCGATGTTTCGGTAGCAGCGGCATTCCGCAGGTCGTAGCTTAACTGGTCAAGATCAATCCTTCCCAGCATGGCATGGATAGCTTCCGCACCCATTTTAGCAATGAACTTCTGTGGATCATCATCCGGCAGGTACTGGTTATCTTTAGGAAGGTTTTCCAGTATCTCCAAGTATTCTTCTTCAGGCAGCAGGTCTCCCACTTTAAGGTTACGGTCTTCCCGTATCCCCGGCTGTATAACTACGTATCTTTCATAGTATACAATGCTTTCCATTTTTTTGGAGCTGATGCCCAGCAGGTAACCGATTTTATTGGGAAGACTTTTGAAATACCAGATATGAACTACGGGTACTACCAGCTTAATATGACCCATTCTTTCGCGACGCACTTTCTTCTCTGTAACTTCCACACCGCAGCGATCGCAAACGATACCCTTATAACGGATACGCTTATACTTACCACAGGCGCATTCATAATCTTTTACCGGCCCAAAGATCCGCTCGCAGAACAAGCCATCCCTTTCGGGCTTATAGGTACGGTAGTTAATGGTTTCAGGCTTCAAAACCTCACCATAAGATCTTTCCAGGATGGCATCAGGAGAAGCCAGGCTGATCGTGATCTTGGAAAAATTTGATTTGGGGCGATTATCTTTTTTGATAGCCATATAGCGTTTATAATTTGTAGTTTGTTATTTGTTGTTGCATGAACAGAGCGTTCCGTTTATTGCCTATTCACCATTCACTATTCACCCTCTCTATTCAAATTTCAACTCTAATCCTAATCCTCTTAATTCGTGCACTAACACGTTAAATGATTCGGGCAATCCTGCTCTCGGAATATTATCGCCTTTTACAATAGCCTCATAGGTTTTTGCACGGCCAATAATATCATCCGATTTGAGGGTAAGCAGCTCCTGTAAAATGTTGGATGCACCATAAGCTTCTAATGCCCATACTTCCATTTCACCAAAACGCTGTCCGCCAAACTGTGCCTTACCACCCAGCGGCTGCTGCGTGATTAAGCTGTAGGGCCCGATGCTTCTTGCGTGCATCTTATCATCCACCATGTGGTGCAGCTTGATCATATAAATGATGCCCACGGTAGCTTTCTGATCGAACCGGTCGCCGGTTTCACCATCGTACAGGTAGGTATGTCCGAAAGAAGGTAACCCGGCTTTTTCAATATAGCCTGCAATTTCTTCAACGGAAGCCCCATCAAAAATAGGCGTGGCGAATTTTACATTTAATTTTTCTGCGGCCCATCCCAGCACGGTTTCGTAGATCTGCCCAAGGTTCATACGGCTCGGTACACCCAGCGGATTCAGCACAATATCTACAGGTGTGCCGTCTTCTAAGAAAGGCATATCTTCTGCACGAACAATTTTAGCTACAATACCTTTATTGCCGTGGCGGCCTGCCATCTTATCTCCCACTTTCAGCTTGCGCTTAACAGCAAGATATACTTTAGCCAGCTTCAATACACCGGCAGGCAGTTCATCACCAATAGAGATATTGAATTTCTCTCTTTTATACCTTCCCAGCTCTTCGTTAAACTTAATGTTATAGTTGTGCAGCAAAATGTTAACCTGGTTATCAATATGCGCATCACCCGTCCAGCCTAAAGGATTAATATTCTGATAATCGAGTCCGCTGAGGTTTTTAGCGTTGAATTTGGCGCTTCTGCCTATCTGCATCTCACCAAAATTATTGGTTACGCCGGCAGAAGTTTTATTGTTCAACAGCACCTGCAGCTTACTGATCAGCACATCAAGCAGGTCTTTTTCGTTCTGCTCATGTACTTTTTCCAGCTTATCAATAGCCGCCTTTTCACGCACCTTCATGTTCTTGTCTTTCTTGGCGCGCTGGAACAGCTTCTTATCAATTACCACACCTTCGGTACCGCTGGGCGCCTTCAAAGAGGCATCCTTGGCGTCTCCCGCCTTATCGCCAAAAATGGCTCTAAGCAGTTTTTCTTCGGGTGTAGGATCACTTTCTCCTTTAGGTGTGATCTTACCAATAATAATATCACCTTCTTTAACCTGTGCGCCTATGCGGATAATACCATGCTGATCCAGGTCTTTGGTAGCTTCTTCAGATACATTGGGGATATCAGGAGTAAGCTCTTCTTCTCCCAGCTTGGTATCCCGTACTTCCAGTTCATATTCAGAAATATGGATAGAAGTAAACAGGTCTTCGCGGGCCACTTTTTCACTGATCACAATAGCATCTTCAAAGTTGTAACCCTTCCAGGGCATGAAAGCCACTTTAAGGTTACGTCCCAAAGCCAGTTCGCCATCTTTTGTTGCGTATCCTTCGGTAAGGAAATCGCCATTTTTAACGCGTTGTCCTTTTTTCACCGCCGGGCGCAGGTTAATACAGGTTTCCTGGTTTGTTTTCATGAACTTGGTAAGGCGGTATATCCTCAGGTCGTCTTCAAAGCTCACTAATTTCTGCGCTTCGTCTCTTTCATAACGTACATGTATTTCGTTGGCATCCACAAACTCTACCACACCCTCGCCATCGGCATGTATCTGTATACGGGCGTCTCTTGCCGCTTTTCCTTCCAGCCCGGTGCCCACAAAAGGCGCCTGCGGAACGATAAGCGGAACGGCCTGGCGTTGCATGTTCGATCCCATCAGCGCACGATTGGCATCGTCATGCTCCAGGAAAGGAATAAGCGATGCGCTCAGTCCCACGATCTGGTTAGGCGCCACGTCCATAAACTCCACATCTGTTCTTTCCAGGATAGGGAAGTCGCCTGTTTGACGCGATCTTATCATATCTTCCACAAAGGTTCCGGTACTGTCTAAAGGCGCATTTGCCTGTGCAATCTTTGCTTCATCTTCTTCTTCAGCGCTCAGGTACGACAGGTCTTTCATGTCTACCTTTCCGTTATGCACTCTGCGATAGGGCGTTTCAATAAAGCCCATTTCGTTGATCTTGGCATGCACACATAAAGTAGAGATCAACCCGATATTAGGACCTTCCGGTGTTTCAATAGTACACAGGCGGCCATAGTGGGAATAGTGTACGTCGCGCACCTCAAAACCTGCACGCTCACGGCTTAAACCTCCGGGTCCGAGTGCGGAAATACGGCGTTTATGCGTGATCTCGCTCAGCGGGTTTGTTTGATCAAGAAACTGCGACAACTGCGATGTGCCAAAGAATGAATTGATCACAGAAGACAATGTTCTGGCATTGATCAGGTCTACGGGAGTAAACACTTCATTATCACGCACATTCATTCTTTCACGGATGGTTCTGGCCATACGCGCCAGTCCCACGCCAAACTGCGCAAACAACTGCTCGCCTACGGTACGTACACGGCGGTTGCTGAGGTGATCAATATCATCTATTTCCGCTTTGGCGTTGGTTAAACGAACGAGATATTTGATGATCTCGATAATATCCTCCTTGGTTAATGTTTTCTGATCAAGCGGCTGGTTAAGATTCAATTTGCGGTTGATCTTATAGCGTCCTACTTCTCCCAGGTCGTACCGCTTATCGGAGAAGAAGAGCTTATCAATAATACCACGGGCTGTTTCATTATCCGGGGCATCGGCGCCGCGCAACTGGCGGTAAATATGCTGAACCGCTTCCAGCTCAGAATTTGCACTATCCTTGTTAAGGGTATTATATATAATGGCATAATCGCCGCTCACTTCTTCTTTCTGGATAAATACCCCTTTTGCATCCATTTCCGATATCAGGTCTACTGCTTCGGCATCTAAAACTGTATCGCGTTCCAGCACCACTTCGTTTCTTTCTATAGAAACCACTTCACCGGTATCTTCATCCACAAAATCCTCTACCCAGGTTCTTAACACACGGGCGGCTAAACGCTTGCCAATATAGGGCGTTAATGCTTTTTTGTCGGCTTTTACCTCATCGGCCATTCCGAATAGTTCGAGTATGTCCTTATCGGTCTCAAATCCTATGGAACGCAATAAGGTGGTTACCGGAAATTTCTTCTTCCGGTCAATGTATGCATACATTACATTATTAATGTCTGTAGCAAACTCCATCCACGCTCCTTTAAAAGGAATTACCCTTGCGGAGTATATTTTTGTACCGTTGGGGTGGAGCGATTGTCCGAAGAACACCCCCGGTGAGCGGTGCAACTGGGAAACTACCACCCTTTCGGCGCCATTGATCACAAAGGTGCCGCGTGGCGTCATATAAGGGATATTACCCAAAAACACATCCTGCACAATGGTTTGGAAATCCACATGCTCCTCATCGTTACAGCTTAAACGCAACTTGGCTTTTAAGGGAACGGCGTAGGTTAATCCACGCTCCATACATTCTTCAATGCTGTATCGTGGCGGATCAATAAAATAATCCAGGAACTCCAGCACGAAAATGTTCCGGGTATCCGTAATCGGGAAGTTTTCCTTGAACACTTTAAACAGCCCTTCAACATTCCGTTTATCCGGCGTTGTTTCCAGCTGGAAGAACTCTTTAAAAGACTGGATCTGGATTTCTAATAAGTCCGGCGTTTCCGCTAAATGCTTGATTTTGCCGAAATCAATTCTATTGTGTGTAGCAACTTTTGTTGAAGACATAGTATAAAAAGCGCTTTTTATTTGGTTCAATGACAAATACCCGCATGCTCCTATTGCGTTAGAAACAGAAGGAATTAGGAATCAGTCACTTATAATTCAATTGAAAAGTCAAATTGTATCAGGCCCAATTTAAGGAGTGCAAAGGTACAGAATATAGGCATTATAACAAGTTTTTTTAAAATTTAACCTGTTTTTTTGAATGCGTGATCAAAATGTGAAAAAATAAACCCAGCAACATTTTTATATTAAAAAAAATAATATATTTGACACTTCCTCCGTTTCATTTTTCTATACGGCTGAAGCAAATGTGAGTAAGCGCCTGGTATTTCAGAAAAACGCTACCTAAATACAGACACAACAGGTTTGCCACGCCATGCCTGCGGAACTTTTAGCCCGAAAATGTAAGCAAGTGTTGCGGCGGTATCATACGTAATAATTACATCAGTTATCTCATTTCCGCTTTGTACTTTAGGTCCATTAATGATCCAGGGTATTAAAACTTCGTCCGGCGACTTACCGCCATGCCCTTTCCCCTTGCCGCCATGGTCGGCACTAATAATAATGATGGTTTCATTTTCGATGCCGGCATCTTTAACGGACTGAACGATCGTTCCAATCCTGCGATCCACCCTTTTCAATTCTTCATAGTATTCAGGTGTTCTGTGCCCAATATTGTGTCCAACGCCGTCTGGCTCGCTAAGATGGATAAAAGTTAAATTCGGCTTTTCCTTTTTAATAACAGATGCTGCCGTGTCTGCAAAAAAATCACCACCGGCTTCTTCATCATGTATCACAATGTCAACTGCTTTTTTTTCAAAAAGATAACCAATCCCTCCCCAGTTATAAATGACTGCCGATTTGTACTGTGGCTTTTGCTGCTTCAGCAAGCCGAAAATGCCCGGAAAAACGTTGTACTCATTTGTTGTGGCAGAAGGTATCTCAGGCGCTTTACTATCCCACTCCGTATACCCATGCAGGGTGGGGCCGGCGCCCATTAGCATAGATGCCCAGTTAACAGCGCTGGAGGAGGGCAATACGCTGCGCGCCTTCAGGCTCCAGGATCCTGTTGACATTAATTGTTTTAATACCGGCATATCGGCGTCAGGAACTGCGTATGCGCCAAATCCATCAATGCCGATGAGCACTACGTGCCTGATTTTCTTTACCTGTGATTTTAACTGCAACACCCCCACGGTGCAAAGGAGAAAAAACAGTATTATTTTTTTCATCAGCTTATTTTTATGTAAAAAGTTACAGCCATAGTTTTCTATCGCTGATGGTGGTAGGAAATCGTTTTCTTATCTGCTCCGGAACAGGATCTCTGTAAATGGTTCTGCGGCCCTGTATAGTGAGTTTTCCGCTGCTTAGTGTTACAAACGCAAAAATAGAATCTTTGAAATAATGAGGGCCCTCATAATATACATAGGTGGCGCTGTTGATCATAAAATAGTGAACATTATTACGAATGCCGTACCGGTCGTCGTGATCATGCCCCATAAATACGGCAACCACCTTTCCATTGTGCTGACTGGTTTGCGCAGCAAAGTTTACATTGTCGAAAATATCCAGTATCTCATCCGCGTTTCCCAGTTCATCAGCATAATCACTAAGAAAAACCGGCTGGTGCATAAAAACGATCACGGGTTTATCGTTGGCAAACAGATCCTTTTTTAACCACTCCAATTGCAGATGATCGGTAAGCTCCGGAAGGGCGATGAAAAAGGGCCCCAGTTGGAGTTATCATAATGTACCAGGGAATTATCTTCTTTCTTTAAAAAATTCCTGTCCATTACTACAAAATGATAGCCGCCAAAATCATAGGAATAATAGGGTTGAGTCATGCCCCATAGTGCCATGATGGTTCCCTTATTACATACATCCATATCATGGTTACCCAGCACATGGTATTTTGGACCTTTGAACCTGTTCCATTCTGCCATAATACCTTCAGACTGCTGCGGCCTGCAGAAATCACCGCATTGCACTATAAAATCCGGCGATACTTTCAGTACCTCATCCATAAACGCTTTCATCCTCGGCTCTTCCTTATTCTTAAATTGCAGGTGGTGCAGATCCGATATAATACCAAAGCTCACTGCCTTTCTATTGTTACTGCTGTTTGCGGGAAGCGCAAATACACGCGAATGCAACAGGTTGCCCGTGCCGGCTGCTGCCAGTGTTTTTATGAAATTGCGACGTTGCCACATACTGCTTACATTATATTGCTATATTATTTTTTATCCGCTGCGTTTCAGGGATCGGGCCATGGCACATTTCTCCAGCCATGCTGTACTGAATGGGTCAATATTGCCGAACCTCACCGCGCTAAATTCGGAAAGATCAAAGGGTGAATTGTTTCCTGCAGCCAATGCTGCAAGCGCCAGTCCAACGCCACCGCTTACGGCAATACCCGCTCCACAGCAACCTGATGCCAGCAGGAAATTATCAACACCCGGCACTTTACCCATTACCAGTTGACCATCCGGCGTATAACCCGAAAACCCGGCTACATAATACTTAATACCGGTTTCGTAAAAAGCAGGAAAAAATCTTGCGAGCCTCCCACCATTTTCTGCAAGGTCATTCATCCCCTTGTCCTCACTGAAAACGAAATGACTGATATCGTCAGGTATTTTGTCTGGTGAGGCGTATAATAATTTTTGCTCACGTACCCCAAACAATAACGCACCTCCTTCCGGCCGCGCGTAGGCCTGTGCATCGGGCAACAATACCATAGGTGCATGTTCAGGAAAAATAGCAGCCTTATCTGTAATCCAGTACTGGCTTCTTACGGGAGCCATGGGAATTCCTGTTCCGGTGTGCATGGCCCATATAGGCGCCCATGCTCCCGCAGCATCTATTACCACATCCGCTTCAATTGTTCCGAGGGAGGTGTTTACTCCCGTTACGGAGCCTTCTTCAAATATTACTCCGGTAACCGCACAACCCTGGAGAATTTCAGCTCCCTGCTGTTTTGCGCACCGTGCAAAAAAAGTTCCCAGCAGGTAGGGATCACAGTAAGCTTCGCCGGGTACGAAACCGATGCGCAGGGCTTCGTTTGTATTGAGCCAGGGACACATGCGTTGCGCCTCATTATTACTGAGGTAGCTGTATGGTTGATTGAACTTTTGCGCAATATCCATTAGCTGCTCCAGATCCTTCACCGTGGCATCGCTTGCTGCAACATGCATCATTCCTGCCTTCTTCATGTTAAGTGATTCCCCAAGCTGCTTTTCCATCTGCACTACCGCCTGGTATGTTTCGAGGGTAAGCGGTATATAAGCCTGTTTTGGCCTTACGATCGTCATTAGTGCGGCAGCCCTGCTGGTAGCCGCGTTACATATTTCGTTACGTTCAAGTACAATAATCTTTTTCCCGGGATGATTACGTGTATAGTAATAGGCAATGGCGCATCCAAATATGCCGCCTCCTATTACCAACACATCTGCTTTTTTTAATATTGCCGGCACGTATATTTTTTTATTGTTTGAGCCACATTATGTATTGCGGGCATGAAAAGCAATACATGTTTATCTAATGTATCCTTTGTTTATAAATACTAAAATAATAAAACTGTAACAGGCAAACAAGTATTCTGAGCTATAAATACAAAAATAAATTGATCCGGGATTTTGGAACAGGAACGTAATACCATAAGAATTATGCCAGCAATCCCACATCCGCAGCGTTATAATGCGGACAGGCTCCATGCCGGCCGGCCACAAATGCGCCCATTTTGCAGGCAAATTCCAGCGCCTCCGGTATACCAGCCCGGAGAATGAAACGGGAAAGGAATCCCGCTAAAAAAGCATCGCCGCTTCCAATGGTATCGGCTACCTGCACTTTAAAACCGGGATGCTCAAAATAGGTTCCGTCATGTAAAATGGATGCTCCTTTGTCACCCCGGGTGGTAATGATCGTATTTAAATGAAATTTTTGCTGCAAAGCCTGCATCTGCTCATTTTCACTACCTGAAAGCTCGTACCAGGCGCCCAGCAATTGTAACTCATCTGTATTTAACTTCAGCATGTCGGCATGCTGCATGAGGTATTCCAGCACTTTTTTTTCGTAATGCGGTTTGCGCAGGTTGATATCTAAAATTTTATATGGAGCGGTTTCCAATAGTTCAAAAAGGGTTTGTGCCGATTTTTCATTTCTGGCCACGAGGCTGCCAAAAATAAAATACTGCGCCAACGACACCAGCTTTTGTACCTGCATGCTGTACTGGATGAAATCCCAGGCCACCGGCTGAATGATCTCATAGCTCGCATTATTACCGTTCAGGGTAGCGAGCACCGTTCCCGTATCGTATATTTCATCATTTTGTATAAAGGATGTATCCACCCCTTTTGACGAAATAAATTGCAGGAGCTCTTCCCCCAGGGGATCATTTCCAATTCTGCTGATCATAGCTGTGGGCACCTGCAACTGGTTAAGGTGATAAGCTACATTCATTGGAGCGCCACCCGGCAGCCTGGCATCCGGAAGAATATCCCATAAAATTTCTCCAAAACATACAGCGGTGTAAGGGTTGTTATTCATGGAGGTAAATTAGGGAAAAAATTGTATACTGAAATAAAGTATGCAAAATCAGCATGCATGCATTGTTAGCGGGAACAATCCACTACTCCTCCATCCTCACGCCGGCATATATATCTGCAACAGCTATTGTTTCATTAATTGCTTTTATACGAAGCTGGTCTTCTATTGAATTATGCTCTTCCAGTTCCCAGCGATGAGCTGCGTTCAGACGGAATATCTCAATATGAATACTTTCCGAATCAACCAGTATATATTCCTGCAAAGTGGGTATATGACGGTAAAGCATGAATTTTTCGCCACGGTCATAGTTTTTAGTAGAGGGTGAAAGGATTTCTATTATTACAGCAGGATTTAAAACATTCCATTCATCATTGTTAAGCGTTATTGGTTCGCCACAAATAATCGAAATATCCGGGTAAGTGAAAAGTGTGTTGGATTCAATATGTATGCGTTGATCGCTACCATAAGGTCTGCACTTTTTCCCTTTCAGTTTAACAGCCAGTTCGGCGAACAGGTTACCGGAAATGGTATTGTGAGGCAGTTTGGCTCCCGACATAGCAAATATCTCTCCCCTGTAATATTCATGCTTTTCAACAGCAGCCTCTTCCATCGCCAGGTATTCTTCGATAGTAAACTTTTGCTTACCGTAAGCTACTGCAGGCTCTCTTAATTCCATATTATAAAAATACTCATAATTTTCCTCCCTGGGAGTGTTTCTGTCTCGCCGGATATTACTCAGCGTTTCTTATCGGCGGGCAGACTCCGGCACGACAAAAGGTTACCGAAACCATTTCGATAACCTTTCGTTTTACTATATTCAATATATCCAGCCGGCAACAGCTACCCCCTCATATCATTTTTGATCGGCTATATAAATACCGCTTACTTCTTCAGCGCTCAATGCTTTAGTGTAAACTCTCAGATCATCTACAAACCCGCTAAGCGCTTTTCTTGTATCACTTCCTGCATTGTACTTTCCGGTGCCATCTTCCCATATTGTGAAGGGATAATCATTGGTTCTATCCCACAATGAAGCCTTGAAAAGGTTCAGGTCAAAAGGTGTACCTCTGGGATATTCCACTCCATCAAGGTAGACCCTCAGCCGCTTGGCGGTCTGGTCAACCACAGCAGTTACCATGTGCCACTGTTCATCAGCCAAAGCAGGCGCCTGAGGAGTTGCTTCATTTGCCCTCCAGTCAAAACGGGTACTTCCTCCTTCTGCTCCATCAGCAATTTTAAGTAACCAGCCTCTGCCTGATGACCCTGGCCCTGTATAGCTGAGCGCTCCGTCAAGACAGAAAATAAATCCGGGATTACCGCCACTATCCCAGTCAGAATTGGCGAATAGCACAGGATCGGAACCTATCGGTGGCAGTTTAGTCCAGAAACTAAAACTGAAGTTTTGTGAAAGACCCGGCCTTAATAAATCATGTTTTGGAAGTACAGCATAGGAGCCTGCATTAAATAAAGCTACTCTTCCACGTTGCGGATCGGTTACAAAAGTAACATCGGCCGTAGCAAATTCACCCTGCATGGCATCAAACCGGTTGCCGCTAACATCATACAGATCATTGTCCATTGGCAGGTAAACAAGCAGGCTGTTTCCGCTGCCGCTTGTAGTTGTGAAACTCCAGGAGGCAGGCGTTAAAAATCCTTCGAATGCTTTACCAGCATCATCCACAATGGTTCCCGCATCTGCTATCACGTAATATTCGCTGGCAAATTCCAGCGGTGTACCCAGCCGCACTGTTACCTTTTTACCGTCTACTGTTACCGACTGACCTGAAACCGGTATTTCGGCTACCTTTGCATCCCCGGAAGTTTTATACACGGCAATATTTCCGGTACCCTTCTTTACATTTACGGCAAAAGTCAGTTCGAATTTAAACAGGGATGCATCCGCGCTGCCCGGAATAGGGTTAATGGAAGTTACAGCCAAACCACTTGCCCCAACTGTTTTAAAAGTCCATGAAAATCCATCCGGCGTTCCCATATACTGGTTTCCGAGCAGGTCGGTAACAACTCCTCTTTCCAGTGTAATGGTATACGTTTCGTCTGCCTCAAGATCAACCGGTGGGTTAATGGTCAGCACCCGCTTGTCCTGTCCAACAGCAACAGCATCCGAGGTAACATCTATATGCTGGGTATCTGACTTACTGATAATAACAATATCCCCAACTCCTTTCTTAATATTTTTGTCAAAAGTTAATACCAGATCACTGCTCACGGCAATGCCTTCTACTGCCGATGCAGGGTTATAACTGACAATTACCGGATTGGTGGAATCAATGGTATGGTCGAATTTTTCTTTGCACGACATGAACAGCACTATGCCCAGCATAATCATCGAAACCGGCAAAACGAATAGCTTACTATTAATTTTTTTCATCCCTTTATTTTTTGATTTTTTTATTGACGGGTGAGGGTTACCTGGAAGTTCCCTTTTCCTGTTGCTTTAGTATCGGTGTTCTCCCATCCCATGTAAAAGGAGATCGTGAGGGTAGATGATGTAACGCTGACATTAAATTCATCCACGGGATCAACACCTGTCAAATTCACCTTCGCGCTGTCGTCAGTTCCGGCAACCGTCCATGTGCCGGCGCCGGCATTACCAAATATGATCGGGCAGCCCTGAGCCAGGAATTTCGATGGATTACCGGTTTCATCCGTAGTAAATACCAGGCGCATCGTACCAAACACTTCTGCCGGCACATTTTCGGGCGTAACAATATTACCGGGGGTTGCCCAGGTACCGGATAACCGGCCCGAGATAAGCTGTTCCTTATCAGGAACCTCACGTTTCAACTTTTCCTTTGTACAGGAAGCTATCCCCATAATACCTGCAATAAGCAGGATTAAAAAAAATTTTACATTCAATCTCATTACCATATCATTTTTTTGTTAGTTGGGCACTTTAAACAAACGGAATGGAACATTCGACTTCAACACGCTTCCTTCAAGCCCCCAGCTGCCGTCTGCACGTATTCCAAAATGGCTCAGCACATTAACAGCCACGTCAGTAAGTCCAATCGGATAGTATGGATGGCGCTCGCTGGCAGGTCCAACCAGTTCCCCGTCATTTCCTTTACCACTATAGTCTTTTATTATGTTACCTCTTACCTCATCCATTTTCAGATAAAGGTTTAATGACGCCTTGTTAGGATGACTGCTGTTTTCAATATTGCGGAGGTACATATAGTCCCGGATCGTTCCGGCAGACAGCACATCCGTCCATATCCTCACTTCATTGAAAGTACCGGCCCAGTTAGGCGCCCCGCCGCCATATCCCTGCGTTCCCTCCTGTGCCAGGCAGATGTAATTAAAAGGCGAGAGCATGTTGTCTGCATCTTTATAAGTCAGCGCCGATGCTGCTACTAATTCTCCATCCTGATAAACATTGCATTGTTTTGTCATATCAAACGTAATAGCCAGGTGATGCCAGTTACCATCTTCCAGCGGTTTGGTTGAACCGATATCGTAACGTGTACGTTTATCATTGGCAAAATTGATCTTCCAGGTTGAACCGCTTCTGCAGATTACAAAACCGGGATTGCCTCCCGAATCCCAGTCCTTATCTCCCATGATAGCAGGATCACTGCTGTTATCACCAGCTTTCACCCAAAACTCAATGGTGTATTTTCGCATCCCCTGTAAAGCTGTTCCATTGACGGGAATACGTACGTATGTTTTATCGCCCGAGGACGCTTTATTGATCGTTAAAATATTGTCCGAATTTTCCCTGGGAGCCAGAGCTGTACCAATCAGCTCTTTTTTATCCATTTCAGCTCCCGACAAAATAACGGGCACATTAAACTCTTCCGGTGTTGTGCTCTGTGGAATACCAGACTCTGTTCCTCCATGCGTGGAAGCCAGGAAGATATTCCAGTCTTCATCAGCATAACCTGCGCGTGACTGAATAGCTGCCTGTAAGCCTGCAACATATTGATCAATCTTTTGAATAGCCAGCACGTACTGTGCCTGGCGAAGCTGGAATCCTACATCTTCCCCCACTTCGGCCGGACTGCTGAATTGCACAAATACCGCTCCCATATCGGTTTGATTAAGGAGCTCTACCGACTTATTATACACTTCTTCATCGGAAGCATACTGAAACGTATAGTCTGCAGACTGGTTCAGGAGTGTATTGACTTCCGGAGTACGCACAACGGATGCCATCTTGATAGAAGGAATGGCAGACTTGATACGGCTTACCACGGATGGATATTGCATAAAATTGTTTCCCGAAAAAGATTTATTTGCCGTTACACCATGCTTATCCGCCGAAACACCGGTGAGCATGGTTGACCAGCCTGAGCTTGAATATGCCGGAACGCCTCCGTAACCATTCATACTATAAGAGGCATTTGCCTTGAGCCTGTCTATGCCCGGTGTGGAAGCATAATCTATAGCGGTATTAATAATGCCGTCAACACCTATCAGCAGCACCTTTTTGCTTTTTTCATTTTGTGCAGCAACCTGACCCATCATCATTAATAAAGCCGAAGCCAGACAGAGATATTTAAAAAAGTGTTTCATTCACGTATTTTTTTATTTATATAATCGAACCACATAGCTGCCGGGAAGTCCAATAACAAATTTGAAATTGAATGATTCATAGCTTACCTCCTCTACTCCGTTTACCATTTCCACTATTTTCCAGGTGCAATACGTATCCGATTCTTTTACGGGGAACTTTACACTCCAGATTTCTCCGTCATCGGTATCATTCACAAAGGTGCCTTTGAATCCTGCAGAACGGTTTTTGGTAAAATCTATAAAATCACCGGAGAGGGGTTGATCATCTAAGTATCCCACAAAACGAATTTGATTGGGCGCATCGCCAACACGCTCTATTTCCGGTTGTTTGGCCATTCCCGATGACCATTCCGTTACATCAAACTCTTTAAATTCCACAACAAGAGCGTCTGTCAGCAACTTGCTTCCCGACAGGTTCGATACCTGGATGTCAAAATGATATTCCCCGGCAGGAATGAGGTTTCCTTCCAGTATTTCCAGCTTACCGGTATGCTCATTGATGCTCACGGCCGGAACCATCACCGTATCTGACTTCAGAAGAAGCTCTTCCGTGCTCTCGTTGCCTACGATCGCTTCTTTATAACGAATAACCGGCAACTCGTTATTTAAAGCCGCCACGGTTTTTCCGTTGGGCTCCCGGATGTTAACAATTTCGAACTTCAGGGGTAGCGTTGAAGTTGATGCGTTAAAGTCGCCAATATTTTGGCCCAACCCCGAAATAGCATACTGCTTCCTGTTTTTGTAATTAATATCCGGGGCGATGCTCCCTTCCTGGGGTATTTTGGTGCAGCCACCCATCAGGAGCGTTGCGCACGCAAAAACTGCCGTTAAAAACCAGCAAATATTTCTGTTGTATTTCATCTTCATAGCCTAATTAAATCCAAAAATATGTGTGTCAGCATTCAGCACCTGAACGATCCCGTTGGTAGACCGCAGATCTGAGGATATTATCTGTACAGACTGATATTGCTCCTTTTGACCCGGTTCACTCATGTTCAGGGAAAAGATAATGTACTTAGCTCCCATATTTACATTGCCTAAGTAATCACCCTGTACCAGATTAAAGCGTGCTTTTTTATCACCGTAAGTTGTTGCATAACTATAGGTTGTAGCTAATCCGGCACGAACGATCTCCTGATCGGGAATAATATAATTTTTTAGGATCTCTGTGATCTTATCCATCTCATCCTGGGGAATGTCGCCAAATGTTGCCGGCCTTTTCTCCGGATCCGGAAATACCAGGTTAAAATAATTACGTATGGAATAATTCTGCGGAGCCAGAAAAGTTGATCCGCTTGCATTAACCACCGGTTCCAGCCCGCTCAGCGTGATCAGCGCGGTTAGTGTATCAAACACTTCAGGGCGGCTTTTCAGGTAATCCATTGTAGATACGCCTAATACACTTGTTTCCTCCATATTCAAAGTACCACCATCGGCAAAATAATCACGGCTGCATCCTGAAGTAAAGAGAACAGCTACTATCCCTATTATTTTAATGAATTTCATTCGCATGCCTTTTATTGATTAAACTGCCAGTAATAAGTTTGTTCCATATTGGGATTGTTTGCAAAAGCCTCATCACTTACCGGGAAAAATCCCGCGCCATCCTTTTCTCCCTGCGCTGTAATGTAAGGATTGAACTCGTGAAGACGCCCCAGGCGAACCAGGTCATACACACGGTGAAACTCGCCAATCAGCTCTCTCCGCCTTTCTTCCAGCACTTCTTCAATTACTGTTGGCTGATCGTCTCTTGTGAAAAGCGGAATACCTGCGCGGGCACGAACTGCATTCAGATTTTCCAGCGCATCACCCACATTGCCCAGTCTTGCATCGGCCTCAGCTTTTAAAAGTAACAAATCGGCATATCTGAAAACCGGAACCGGTCCTTCCATCAGGTTATAGCTCCGGTCTTTTACCTTCCTGAATTTGGCAAACATAATTTCTCTTTCCCCGTTCTGCAGCGGATCCGGGAATATGGGTCTCAGCTCACTGCTGCTCACAGAAAAATCTATGCTTTGAAAAAATTCCGGCACTCTTTTGTCGGATCCGTCCCTTGCATAATCAGGATAGATCTCCAGTATTTTTGATTTGGGTACCGCCAGCGACAGGTTTCCTCTGTCTGTATAAGGATTGGTGAGATAATAGGTCATAATGTGTCCATAGTAATCTGCAAATTCCCCTTTCTTTATATCATAATACATGTGGAATATCATCTCTTCCGACAAGCCGGTATCAAATAAAATCCGGAACTCACTTATGGGCACAAGCTTAAAAATATGGGAATTGATGATTTCTTTAATAGCATCCGAAGCACCCTGGTAATCTTTCAACCACATAGATGCGTGGGCTTTCAGTGCCAGGGCTGCACCTTTGGTACCCCTTGACATAGATTCTTTTCTTGTTCCCTCATATTGCCAGGGCAGGTCAGGTATAGCCATATTAACTTCCTCAACCACCATCTGCATCACCGAATTGAGCGGTTCCCTGCCCAGCGGCGCAACATTCCGCGCTTCAAGGTTAATAGGAACATCGCCCCAGATCCTTGCAGCATAAAAGTGTGACATTGCTCTTAAAAAACGTGCTTCTGCCATCAATTGCTTTTTCCTTTCTTCAGTAAGCCCGGTGGTGATGTCAAGAATTTTCTCCATCACAAGATTACACTGCTCAATAGTCCTGTAATAAAGCCGCCAATTGGTCATTGGTTCCAGCTCGGTTCGCTGGATCAAATGGTTTTGAAAGCCTGCCTGCCAGTCTCCATCATTATTGGGAGTGATCCAGTCTCCGGAACGGGAATCACCCCAGAAATAATAATCTCCCCAGGAACCGTAACGGGTAGTTGCCGGTGTGTCGTCTTTGGTTAACCCCGACAGCGCCCTGCGGAAAATAGCGAAAGCCGCCGCTACCGCACCCTCAGCATCACTTCCCGTCTTCCATGCCTGGTCTTCTGTTACCGTATTAATGGGCAACTCATCCAGCCACTTCTTACAGGATTCCCCGGTAAGGGTTATGGCAACTAAGCAAACAGCAAGGATTGTTTTATTTTTCATATTAATTCACTTAATCATTTTTATGAATTATAACGCTAAAGAAACTCCAAACAACAACATCCTGCGCATCGGGTAACCTTTGGACAGGTCAAAACCATCAATGGTAACCAGCTCTGCATCCGGCCCGCTATACTTCTGGAAAGTAACCAGGTTGTCTGCCGTGCAATACACCCGCATTCTTTCAAATGGAAGACGCGGTATTATCCTTTTGTTAAAAGTGTAAGACAAAGTCGCTGATTTGATCTTGAAATAAGAGCCGTCTTCTATATACTCCGAATCATATGTAATGATTTGTGAGGCATCGCCCCAGGGGTTTAATGTAGGGTACCTGGCATTATCACCACTCTGTTCCCAGATTGCATAATTATCGAAGTTGGGTAAAGAGGAGCCACCGGCAAAACCCTTACCCAACTGGAGCCGTTCAAGCAATACTGTATTGACGATGCTTCTGCCAATAACAAAAGTTGAAACCAGGTTCAGGCTAAATCCTTTATAAACGAAATCGTTCGTCCATCCTCCGGTCCATTTTGAATTGGGATCCCCGGAATATACACGGTCTCTAACATCTATACGGTAATCGCCGTTTTGATCTTTGAAGTTACGGTCTCCCACCTGCAGGTTCTTGTTTTGCAGCCCTACCAGCTTTTTTCCTGTTTTGGGATCTACCGGTATCTGGCTTTCTGCCTGGTAAATACCCTGCGATTCATAGAAGAAAAACCCGTTCAGCGGGGCGCCTGTACGTACAATAGACCCAAAGTCCTGCCCGGAAGTGCTTACTTTAACAATATCGGCATTGCCATCGGGTAGCCTGATCACCCGGTTCTTGTTATAAGCAAAGTTCAGGTTGGTATTCCAGGAAAAACTGTTGCCAAAATTCAGGTTGGTGCTTACTGTAAATTCCAATCCACGGTTAAGCACATCCGCTGCATTGCGGTATACTTCGTTATACCCCGAAGTAGTGGGCAGGGAAGTTGATAACAGCAAGCCTTTGGTTAATTTTTCATACGCATCCACAATAACCTCTACCTTTCCCCCAAACAAACTTAAGTCTAAACCAATATTGGCCATCGAGGTTTTTACCCAGGTAAGGTTATCATTCTTAAAGCCATTGAGCCAGGTTGGGGTAAAACCGGCTACGCCGCCGTAAGCAATCTGTACCAGGGAACTATACTGGTCCAACGACCCCCCGTCCATAATGCCCAGTGCGAGATAGTTATTATCCCAGGTTGTTCCGGACAATCCATAACTACCCCGTATCTTACCATTCGTTAGCCAGCCTGCATTAGAAAAGAAGTCTTCTTTATAAAAATTCCAGCCTGCCGAGATGGAGGGGAATACTCCCCAGCGGTTTGCCTTTCCGAACTTTGATGATCCGTCGGTACGTATAGATGCGCCCAGCAGGTACTTTTGCTGAAAGGAATAATCTATACGACTGAAATACGACAACATGCTACTGGCGGTATAGTTGCTGGAGCCAATGCTGTTGCCCTTTGGCCAGTTCACCGTTTGCGACAGGGTAGGTGCAGCGCTAACACTATTCACCGTGGTTATTTTTGACTCTGTTTTCTCCATGCTTTGGCCGAGCAGCACGCTTAAGCTGTTCCCGTTTCCAAACTTTGGCGTATAGGTGAGTGTATTCTGTAAAAGCACGTTTCGGTTTTCACCGGCGCCACTCTTGTTAGACGCACGCAGCGTTCGTCTTGATTCAACCAAAGAATCCGCCATGCTCCGCAGGTATTCAAGACTTAAGCTGGCCTTATAACTTAGATTTCTGGTAATATTTAATGCAGCCTCGGAGCTGAAACGTATCCGGTCATTGAGGTTGGAATAATTACCAGGCTGAAATACTTCCGCACCTTTTACAAGCGGATCACCGGGAAGCGGCAGCAGGGTAGAATTATTGGTGGAAAGGGCATCCGGATTTCTATTTTGGTCTGTTCGGGAAATAGCCAGTGTATTATTAATGACCAAAGCATTCTTTAAAGCATTTAAGCTGGTATTGGCCATAATACTATAGCGTTTGAACCCGGTATTAAACAAAATCCCCTTACTATCCATATAACCCATGCTGATGCTATACTGACCAAAGTCGCCTGCTCCCCGGATAGAACCATTATAGTCCTGGGTGAGTGATGTTCTATACATGTAGTCCTGCCAGTCGGATGAATTATTATAGAACGGATTGGTTACATCCGTGTACATAGCAGGCATATACACGCCGTACGGAGCATAAAGATCATAAAGACGTTGCACCTGTTCCCGTTCTTTGGCCCCACCGGCCACATCCTGTAATTGCGGAACAAAGTTGACCCCCGTGCGAATATTAAGATTGATTTGAGGCTTGCCTCTTTTTCCTTTCTTGGTAGTAATCAGGATCACCCCGTTGGCAGCTCTTGAGCCGTAAATGGCTGCTGCCGATGCATCCTTTAATACCACAAGGTCTTCAATGTCGCTGGGATTGAGGTCTGCCAGCACATTGGTGCTGGTGATGGCAAAATCACTGCTCGTTTTTGAAATGATGGGAACCCCGTCAATTACATACAGCGGCTCGGAAATAGCCGAGGCATCACCACGGGTTACCGCAGCCAGCCCCCTGATGATGATAGCAGGCGTGGCGCCGGGTTCCCCCGAGTTCAACTGGATGTTTACTCCGGCTACTTTACCCTGTAATAATGAGCCGAAAGATTCTGCTGCCTGGCCTTCTGTTATCTTGTCCATTTTCACCATCGTAACAGAGCCTGTTATTTCCTGCCTGATCTGGCTTTTATAACCGGTAACCACCACATCGCCCAGCGTTTTGCTATCTCCTTTAAGAGTGATCGTGAGATCGGAGGCTTTTCTGAATACGATCTGACGGGAATCAAAACCAACAGATGAGCAAAGCAGGGTATCTCCGGTTTGAAGCCGCAGGCGAAACCTACCGGTCGTATCTGTAGTAGTGCCTGTATTTTTCCCTTTTATATTAATAGATGCCCCGGCCACCGGATTACCATCCGAATCGTTTACCTTACCGGTCATTACCGATTGAGCAGTTCCGGTTACGGAGATCATCAGTACTGCAAAAAGGAAACAAGCTCCTCTCATTAATGCCTTCATTATATTTGTTTTTTTCGATTCAACTTTTTATACACGCTATTAAGGATTCGACCAAAAACTGTTCTGGCTCAATGCATTGCCCTTCATACTGCTTGCTGAAAGCGGCCAATAGGCCGCCCCTTTCTCTACGTCATCTTCAGTAAACCCGGGTATATATGAACTCACTTCACCAAATCTTATCAGGTCAAAAACACGCTGCCCTGTACCTACCAGCATACGTTGCCGTTCAAGCAGGAGCGCAGCCCCGAATGTATCTTCTGTTAAAGCAGCATAATCTTCTGTTGCACCCGTTGCAGCACTGCTGAGGTATTCTTTAGCCTCCTCCAGCCGTTGCGACCGCCAGGCAGCCTCTGCAAAAAGCAGGTTTATTTCACGTTGCGGCAACAACTCTAACACACTGGCGTCTTTGATGATCAGCGTAGCTATATTTTCACTTGTTGAGATATTAAACATACTTGCACGGCGTGCATCCCCTGTTGGATAAATTGCATTCAGCCTGTCTAAAGACATACGCACAACACTGCCGTTCAGCGGGGCCGCGGGAATATCGGTACGCCTGTCTTCTCCGTTGGATAAACCAAAACCAGACAGGCTATCAGCAGTACCCGCTGTAAACGCATTGCTCAGCAGGTCGTAAGCATCTTGTCCCTTACCCAGCCACAGTTGTTCCTGGGCAAGAAGTGAGGTAACGGCTGTTTTGTTAAACCTTACTGCCGTTAAAGCAACACTTTCAATACCATCATCATTGGTCAGTATCCAGGGTACCAGCTCTTTGGCCTCGGCTGCCCATAAAGCGGCCTGCGTTACCGCTTCTTCGCTGCTCAGTCGCTTTCCAAAGTCATTTTTTTCAGCAGACGGGATGGCTCCCCAGATGCGGGCAAGATAGAAATATGCCATTGACTTGAGCGCCAGCGCTTCGCCTTTGAACAGATTACCCTGATAAGTACTCAGGGCCTCATCATCTGCCTGGGCTACAATATCCAGTATATCATTGGCATCCCTGATAACATCATAAAAATATCCCCAGTCGGAAAGCTCTGCCAGGTAACGGTTGTCTGCCATCAGTTCCTGGCTTGCCACCATTTCCTGGTAAGGAACAACAACATTCAGATCCCCAACACGCGCCTCACCATACATCATCCACGCATAATTGGTCAGCAGCGCCCTCCTGAGATCTACATATCCCCCGATAACTGCCTGCTGGATCCGTTGAGCCGAATTATAATATCCCTCCGGAACCGTTCTGTTTTCCGGTTCAATCGTCAGGGTTTTGCTGCACGAAAAAAGGAGGGTCATTGCTACGAGTAGTATGAACTTCGGAAATTTCATGTTGTTCATTTTTTGCATCATCATTCTAAAAAACCAGTTTTAATCCCAGCGCAACCGAAGAAGGCAAGGGTGTTCCCGTATAACTCAGATCATACCTGCGCACACCCGTAATATTTTCCTCCGGGTTAATGCCGCTGTATTTGGAAAGCGTGAGCAGGTTGTCGCCACGAGCAAACACTTCTATATCGCTCAGCTGCGCCAGTTTTTTGAATACCGAATTCAAATGCCAGGAAACACTGGCCCGGCTCAGCCGGAGAAAACTTCCATCTTCAACGGTTCTGATACCCTGGTAAACGGTGCGACCATCGGCATCGGCACTTACCAGGTAATAAGGGGTTTCTGCACTCTTAAGCGGGAAATCATTTCCTACCCTGTCTGCATAATACCTGCTGCTGAAAGACTCCGCTACAATATTCGCTCCCCAGGCATAGGTCAGGATTATGCTGGCAGAAATATTCCTGTATCTAAAGGTGTTACTCAAACCTCCAAAAGCCTTAGGCTCACTGTTCCCTATAACTTTTGGCTGCTTGCCTTCCCAGGCAATTAGCGATGTTACAGCCGTTCCTTTTGAAAGCGAACCGAGGTATGCAAGGCTGGTATTTTCAACATCATCAGGCAGTTCCTTCACTTTATTTTTGTAGAGCGCCATATTCAGGTTACCTGTCCAGGTAAAGTGTTTTGTTTGAACCCAGGTTGCATCGAGGCTTATTTCAACCCCCGACAGCCCAAGTGCTCCTCCGGTTTCATATTCGTAGCCAATGCCGCTAATATTGGGCAGGAATCTTTGATAGGTGAAATTCCTGTACGTTTTATTGAAGTAATCAACAGAAAGATTCAGCGAGGGAAGAATAGCAAAAGACAATCCTGCATCTATCTGGGTAACGCCAATGCTTTTTGCACCGCCAAAGGCAGGATAAAGCTGTCCTACACCCAGGTAATTCCCACCATAATAATCTCCATAAGCGTCTAATACCCCGCGGTAAACTTCCGGTCTGCTTAACACACCCGTTCTTCCGATGGAAGCATTAACTGTTACCGGTATTTTCAGGCTGTTTTTCAGCTCATAATGAACACCTAATGCCGGGTAAAACGCCCATTTATTTTTGTACAATGAACTTCCATCTGCGCGAAGCACCATATTTACCCCAAGATCTTTCTTATACTTCCATTTCCAGATGCCGTAAAAAGATAGCAGCTTTTCCTTTTCATGATCTGATAAAGCATCAGTTTGATTAGCATTATACCCTGTAACCACTTTTACATAGTTCGATCCTCCGTTTTCCATACTGCGTTGCCCACTCACCGAGGTCAGCCTGTCATCTGTATTTCTAAGCTCATTGCCAAGCGTCATATCTAATTGCAATGCGTCTGAAAAATCACGCAAATAATTTAAGGAGGTATTTACTGTAATCAGTTGTCTTTTATAGGCTGCACTTGATGCATAAATATTTCCGTCCAGCACGTCTGAAGGAATATATACATCGCGGCTTGCACCTTCATAAGACAAGCCGGCAACAGAGCTGATTTTGAAGCCGGATCCGAGCTGGTAGGTAAGACCCATGGATGAAACAAGCCCGATATTCCGGTTCTTGTCCATAAAGAAACTTTCATCGGCAATAACCGGAAGGGTAATATCCCGGCTATACTCTCCGGCATAGCGCCCGTTCCGGTTTGCGAGCGCCAGGTTATTATAGAAATGTGCTGATAACCGTTCGGTAATATTATATGTGGCATTCAGAAACAAAGATTGGCGGCCAAATCCTGTATTTTTTATGATGCCTTTATCTCCGTGATTCGTTAACCCAAACAGGTATGAGCCGTAAGTACCGGCGCCATCAACCATCACATTTTGTTCGTGAATCATTGCTCCGCTGCCATACACCTCCCTGCGGCCCCTGGTATTAAAGTTGTAAAAGGCATCCTTCCGGTAGTCCATATTCTGCAGAAAATTAACGCCGGCAAATGCGCTACCGCGTACATGAATAGATCCGGGCTGCCCCTCCTTCATAATAATATTGAGCGCCCCGTTAGGCGCCTGCACTCCATAAGCCGCCAGGCGGTCAATATCTTTGATAATTTCGATGCGATCTACCTGTTCGGGCGAAAAATAACTAAGGGGGTTGATACCTGTTACATTTGAAGGGCTGGCAATGACAGGGATTCCATTAATAAGGATAAGGGGCATTGTGGATTGATCAGTTGGATCAAGGCTTAATCCGCGAAGATTAAGCGTGGATTGGACGCCCGGCGTACCCGACCAGTTCTTTACCCTTAATCCGGCTATGTTTCCCTGTAAAATGTTCTCCAGCCCGCTTCGGTTGGATAAGATCATGCTGTCTACTCTCAGAGAATCCTGAGCCAGTACGCTCATTGCTGCACCAATAGATATAAGAAGGAAAAGCAGGACTTTTCCACCCGGTTTAGGGATCAGTCTCATAATTTTTATTAGTTAGTTCTATTTATTATAGTTATTGGTATTTCTCCAAAAGCAAGCTGCAAACCACTAACCGAACATTTAACCACAAACCCTGCAATTATTTAGTTAAATTAAACAAAAGTTTATAATCACTAACAATTTTATAACAAAAAAGTTATCCACAATTTTGGTTAGCTGGTAAAATCTTCCACCATTTAATTGTTTAACAATATTAAACACGGTTTATTAAGGCTATATGTCGTTTAGATTAAGCTTTTGTAAACCCTTCTGTTGATAAGGGGAGGTGGTACTGAAATCTTCAGGTTTTATTTTCTTCGTGTTTTCGTCACTGCGTGGCAAAATATTACTTTTGAGACAGCCCCAGTAAGGAAAATTATCCTCTGTTCTTCTTAAAATTCTCCGCCTGCTCAAAAACTTCCGTATACACTTCGTCCCTTTCTACAGGCGGGTAATTGAATTTATCCAGCAAAAGAATAAGGCCCACCTTTAAAGCTGATTTGATATCGTCTCTTTTATTCCAGTCAGGAAATTTTGCCTGGTCGTCTACCAGTACTTTAACTTTTTTAGCCAGGTCGATTGTTTTATCATCAGGATAGGTGAAATCATATTTTCTGCACAGCTCTTTCAGAATATCATAGAAAGCTTTTTCTTCAAAGTCAATACCAAGCGCATTGCCGGCTGAAAATTCTTTATGCGCTTCCCATATCAGGCTGGTAAGCGCTTCCGCCATTTCTTCATATACTTCCCCGCGAAGGATGTCGTTGGCACTTCTGTCATTATAGCGTTCCACAATCGCCTGCATTTTCTTACTAAAATCTATGCCCTTCACCCTGTTAACTCTCCGCATCTCCTCAATTACCTTTGCCAGTAATTGTTGCAGTAGCTTAATCTTTGTGTTGGGAAGTTTTATCCGGTTGATTTTTGCCAGGTAGTCTTCATCAAATAAGTCCTGCTCCGTAGTTGCTTCGTCTCCCAATTTAAAAATTTCTTCCACGCCGTCGCTTTGCAGGGCATCTTTTATCATTTCCCGAACCTTTGCATTCATCTGCGCTGTATCAGGAGCATTGCCTTTGGTTAGTTTGAAAATAATAGAGCGGATAGCAAGATAAAAATGTGTATGGTCTCTTTCCTGTTGTGCTAGCTTTTCACTACCGGCACAAATATCATAAGCAGCTTTCAGTCGTTGCACCAGTCCCATGAACCGGGTTTCCAGCTCTTTGGTTTGCTGTACAAATTCAGCACCCCTGTTCAGTGTGTAAAGCTGATCCATATTGTTGCCGGTAAAGTAAGGGCTGCTGTCAAATTTATGCATCAGCTTTGCCAGCAGGTCTAAATGATCTCTTACTACTATCAGCGATTTTTCTATATCCTCAAAATTATCTTTATCGCCTTTGCCATATTTTGCCAGCGCCAGGTTCATTTGCTTTTTGATACCGATATAGTCAATCACCAATCCCTTGGTTTTTCCCTCATACTTACGGTTTACCCGTGAAATGGTTTGGATAAGGTTATGCTGCTGAATGGGCTTATCAATATAAATGCTGTCCAGGAAGGGCACATCAAAACCGGTGAGCCACATATCCACCACTATAGCAATTTTAAAATTTGACTTTGAATTCTTGAATTGCCTGTCCAGCTCTTTCCGGTAATCTTTGGTTCCTAATAAATCGTACAATTCTTTTGTATCGTCCTTTCCGCGGGTCATTACCATTTTAATACGCTCTATAGGCTTCAATTCCTTCCGGTCTTTCTCCGTTAATTCTGCACCTTCTTCTGCTTCCAGTATTTCGTTCCACTCCGGACGAAGCGTAATGATATTTTTAAAAAGCGCGTAAGCAATTTCACGGCTGCTGCTTACAAACATGGCTTTGCCTTTAACAGTTGCTCCCTCGGCAACTCGCTTTTCGTAATGTTTTACAAAATCTTCCGCAACGGCTTTCAGCCTTTTAGGATCGCCGAGTATAGCATACATGCTGGCGGTTTCTTCTTTACTCTTGTCTACCTGGTATTCATTCGCTCCGGCTTCAGCCGCCTCTTCATAATAACGTTCAATTTTTTCCAGCTCTGCATTATTCAACGCTACTTTCGCAGCCCTGCCTTCGTATACGATCCGCACAGTAATATCATCTCTTACCGATTCTGTCATAGTATAGGCGTCTACCACTTTGCCAAACACATCCAGCGTAGCATCTACCGGCGTGCCGGTAAAGCCTACATAAGTGGCATTGGGCAGGGAATCGTGCAGGTATTTGGCAAAGCCAAAAGTTTTGCTCACACCCTTTTCCGTTACTTTTATTTTTTGATCCAGGTTGGTCTGGCTCCGGTGGGCTTCATCTGAAATGCAGATCACATTGCTTCTGCCGGTTAGCAGCTCTGTGTCTTCGGTAAACTTATGTATGGTGGTGAGAAATACCCCGCCGCTTTGCCTGCCCTGCAGTTTTGCCCGCAGGCCGGCACGGCTTTCCACGCTTTCTATATTGTTATCACCAATAAATTTTTTTGCATTGATAAATTGTGTTGAAAGCTGATCATCCAGGTCGGTTCTGTCGGTAATTAAAACAATGGTAGGACTTTCAAAATACTCGCTCTTCATCAGCAACCGGGTAAGGAACAGCATGGTATAGCTTTTACCACAACCGGTAGCGCCAAAATAAGTACCGCCTTTTCCATCACCCTCAGGTTTTTGCGCCAGCTTAATGCTTTCGTACAACGCTTTTGCCGCATAGTACTGCGGGTAGCGGCAAACAATTTTTTCTTCTTTTTTTGAATTGTCGGGCAGGTAAATAAAGTTGCGGATGATATCGCAAAAGCGGGCCTTGTGAAACATGCCCTGTATGAGGGTGAACATACTGTCAATACCATCCACTTCGCCTGCCGGGCCGGCTACCCTGCGCCATGCATAATAAAAATCGTAAGGCGCGAAAAAGGAACCGGCTTTGTTGTTCACACCATCGCTGATCACACAAAAAGCATTGTACTTAAACAGTTCGGGAATATCCCGGCGATACCGTACCGTTAACTGTTTAAAAGCGTCATGGATGGTTGTATCCTCATTGATGGCAGTTTTAAATTCAAGCACCACCAGCGGCAGGCCATTTACATACACAATACCATCAGGGATGCGTTTTTCGGCGCCGGTAATTTCCAGTTGCGTTACAAAGCGGTAAATATTATTGTCTTTGCCATAATTTTCAGTTGCTTCGGCAGCTATTGTCATCAACTGATCTTCCGGTGGCTGAATATGCTTGCTTAATGCAGCGTAATCAATCAACTGAATATAAATATCTTTCTGTCGCCGGTCTTCCCTTTTAAGGATAAACCCGTCCGATAGCATCCGCAAAAAGGTTTTATTGCTTTCGTACAGGTCGGAGGCAGGGAGCGATTTCAGTTGCAGGATGACGGAGTTGATCTCATTCAATGTAATACCTTCATGCCCGTATTGCTGTAACAGGAAGCCGCGCAGATCTTCCTCCAACAACACTTCCTCCGGCTGGCGGTTAAGCGTAATACCCGGGCAATGCGGGTAGCCCTGCTGCGCCAGCAGTTCGGTAAATGCTTGTTCGAGTTTGGCTTCTGTAAATTTCATTATCGTGGTTTCAGCTTTTTAATGTCTTGTTCAAGTTCTTTCAGGCTTTGTTCTTTCTCTGTTTCTTTTTGAGCCAAACGATATTTTCCCAGTTCTTCACCCGATTTTTTGAGCGCCATTTCGTGGCTTATTTTGCCTGCATGAGTCAATAGTTCCCTGCCGTTGAGTTGCAGTATGATGTGGAGCCGCTCAATCCAGTCTTTCATATACATAGGCGTACGTTGCTGTGCCATTGTTTCGGCAAAGGCAAGGTATTGTTCCACCAACAGCTCCAGCAGTTTCATTTCATCTTTGTGCAGGTAGTTTTTGGCAATGCTTACGTCTGACTTTTTAATAGCGGCAGCATTCTTTTTGTCGTACGACTGCATACCCAGCAACGGAACGGTAGCATCCACCCTGCGATACACCAGTTCGGCGGCGGTTTGGCGGCTGATGGCCCACAGCAATTTGTTTTGCACCACCTTAAAAAATGTCAGTGTTTTTTCGTCGTTAGGTTCATAGTCAATGCTGGTGCTGTATATATCTTTAATTTTCTGGTAAAAGAAGCGTTCTGACAATCGTATTGCCCTTATACGTTCCTGCAGTTCCGTAAAGTAGTTCATCGAACTTCCGCTCTTAAAGCGGTCGTCATTCAGGGCAAAGCCTTTGATGATGTATTCTTTGAGCCGTTGGGTAGCCCATATACGGAATTGCGTTCCCTGTTGTGATTTTACGCGGTATCCTACGGAAATAATTACGTCAAGATTGTAATAAAACGGGGCTTTCTGCTGAAATTCGGAAATTCCGAATTTCTTTACTGTGACTGCTTCTTCCAGCTCATTTTCCTCATAAATGTTCTTAATATGCTCGTTGATAGTGGATTTGGCCTTACCAAAAAGTGTAGCCATCTGGTCTTGTGTTAGCCAAACGGTTTCCTCTTCCAGGCGTACATCTATTTTGATATCGCCGGAGATATTTTGGTATATGATGATTTCACTACTCATTGGTGCTGGTGTTTTCTTGCTTATTCATTGTGCCTTTAGTGACTCTTTACTTATAAATTTCATTTAGTTTGTACCTTTTTTTGCTTTCAGTTTCGGGGTTCTTGATTGTGGTTTCTTTTCGGGTTCGGTAACCTTAATTAACAAAGGCATTGGAAAATCTACTCCAACCAATAATGCTTCTCCTTCTCCCAATATAGGTAAAAAAGACAATGCACTTCTGTTCGCAGAAGAAGCGGCACTTTCAATTGATTTTTTATCTAATTCATTTATTAAGCGATGAACAATGAACGTTCCCATTTGGCTTAATGTACCAACTGGAATATCCCTTGGCATTTGAGTAGCAAGGCATAGAAACATTCCATACTTTCGGCACTCTTTTGCAATTAAATCAAATGCATCCAGAGTCTGGCTCTCAAAATATTCATCTTTTATGTTTTTATTTAAAAACTGGTGTGCTTCATCTATGACAAGAATTAAAGGATCATTTTTAAATTTATCGCCTCTTGCAAGATTTAATAAAAATGTTGCAAGGGCATTTGCAGTAATTTCCTTTACTGCAAAGGATGACGGAATATTTTCAAAACTTATTCTCAATATTTGATTGGATTTTTCTGATAAGAAACTATTAATCTTATTAACAACAGAAGAGCAGTGAGCAGGAACGTTTTGAAATCCTAATAGATTGTTGAATATTTTAGTATTGATTAAATCTGATATTCTACTAATTAAAGAAGTCTGATAGTCATAGGTTTTGGCATCGTACCCTCCCCATTTTTGTGGATCTTGTACTTTATTTGTATATCCAATGGGATAGATACATTCTTCTTTTATTTGCTCGATCAAATGTGTAATATCAAAGTTGCAGGTATTATCCTCAATTTCCTTTATATGCTTTTGGTAGAATGAATTATATTTTGCTTTCTCCTGGTCTGCCTTTTGTTTTGTATTTGAAGTGAAGGCGGAGTTTTCAGATTTAGCAATTCTCACCATTTTAAGAGAACGAATTGCTTCAAGCAAAACAGGTCTTTGTGATTGTCCTGTTGGGCGAAGAAGAAAAAACAAATCAGGAATTGATAAATCTTGATAAGGGAAATAAGTATCAGTTCCTAATATCAATGAGTTGGTAGTGAGTTTAGAATATTCGCCTGTTGCATCAATGAGAATTACTTTGTTGTCTGTTTTTGAAACTATTTCACTTACTAATTTTGCTATAGTCCAGCTTTTTCCGCCACCAGTTGTTCCTACAACAGCGCAGTGCCTCCCAAAAACAGAGTTTAGAGATACCCGGCAATTAGCATCATTTGAGGTCAGTTTACCTAAATCAGCATAAACGTTTACTTCTACTTCTTCATCTTTTTTCCTACCAAATTCCTTTACATAAGTTTCAATTTGTTCATCAGAACAAGAATATACTTTGGCTCCAATAGTGGGATATTTAGAAACGGTTTTTTCTGTTTTCTGGGGTTCAAATACGCTAAAGCTAAGTAAAAGCTCCGCTTTTCCCGATGGATGAAACGTTGTTTCATCATGCTGGATAGCTTTTTCACTAATAGATTTTTTTTCCCCATCAGGCAATTCAAGTTCAATTATTCTTGCAAGAAACCCAAACTCTTCTCCCTCAATTACAATGAAATTTCCCACATTACCCCCTGCATAAAACACTCCTTTATGAGTAAATTTTTCCAAAAGATTGGACGACGGAAAATGAACTTTCACATATTGGGGAGTAATTTCATTGACATAACCCAAAAAGTAATTATGATTAAAGGGATTCATTGCCTGCTTCTTTAGTTGCTTCTATATATGTATTATTGGTTGGATATTTTTTTGTAAAACTGCTAAATGAATCATAAACAATATTTACGTTACGCTTAATTTGCTTTTTTTCTTCGTCAACAAAAAATGCGCTTAAACCTGCAGTGTCAATTCCTCTGTCCTCTTGCCCAGAGTAGTTTACTATTAAAAGCTGGAAACTTGGATTTTGTTCTACAGCTTCAATGATTACATTTTGAATATGCTTATCCTGAAAACCAAAACCAATTACGATTAGCAGAGTGGTTTCTTTTCTTAAAGCTTGTTGAAATCTCGACATCATTTCAAAATAAGGTTGCTCGTATGAACTTTCATACTTCTCATTCGCCGGATAAATTATTAAAGGTTTTGTTGGCTCATCTTGTTGAACTATGTTATTATTAGAAACATCTTTAAACCAATTTAATGAACCGTGCATCTTATACAAATGAAAAACCTTTGAAGCAAAGCTTTCTTCTTGCTTAACTCTCGTTTTTTCCCTATTTACTATGTCTAAATCAAAATATCTACCCGAAAATTTTCTCGGATGCGTAAATGAAAAGCCGTCTATAACAACAAAACCACTTTGATTTGCAGCCATTTCAAATAACAAATCATAGTTGGTTGTAAAAAGCTTGACTCTTGGATCGTTAGTTTTCCTTGCTGTTAGTTTGTTTAAAAAATCTATATGAGGAGCTTGTGGTTGCAGATTTAGTTTACAGGCCTTGGCTATCTTTGCTTCAAGTGCCGCCCTTAAAATACTTTCGCCTTTTTTGATCTCACCATTAAGTTTTTCATAGAGAATTATATACGAAAGTAATCCCTCAATATCTTTTTTTATATAAAATTCTTTTTTCTTATACTCGCTTATTGAATCGGAAAACGCATCAATTTCAGTTTGACAAAATGACCAAAGGCCCGTTCTCGTTTTTCCACTTGTGTTTGAATCCCCATTATCCATAGAAGTTCCTGCTGCAGCTAATATGACAACATTCTTAAAATGTTTTTTTAGAAATGAATCATAGAAAGATTTCTGCATTTGATAGCATAAGTCTTTGTGGCTTGGTTTGGGGTCAAGAATAGTCTCGACAGGCCTGTCATTGAGATAACAATTATTGTCATCATATGACAAGGTGCGATCGCTTTGAATCAAAATATATTTCGGCGATATTTTTTCTCCCTCCATATGTTTAATTTTCTATTGTCGCTAATTTAGAAAGAAGCAAATCTTTCAGTTCAGATAGCTTTTGGTTTTCCGTTGTTTTCAATAACAAATATTCATATAGTCTAAAAACTTCTTTTTCAAACTTTTCTTTCAATTCTATAGGGGGATCAATTACCATTTGAGCGTCAAAGTCCTTTGTTACCAATGCTCCGAATACTGCTCCAACAGCTTCATTTTTTAGCTTAATCATTGTGCCCAAAGAAAGTTGATGAACGTAAAATGGATGTTCGGCTGTTATTGCATAGCAACTTTGGTTCATTGCCATTTCATATCCTGCAATAGAGATAGCTCCAACTGTTCCTCTTGCTGTTACAAAAACAGTGTTTTTAGGATATAATTTTGTACTGCTATTTTTTAACCCGGTTTCTGTAATTCTTTTTTCAGTTGAAATGGAATAGTAACTATTTGCAACATCTGCCGGCGTAAAAAAAGGAATATCTCCATTCCAATAACTTTCATTATTCGTATCAGGCGTTCCGCCACCACTTAGTTTTACAACTTCTGTAAACGGCTTTTCGCTCCAACCCTCCGGCAAATTTTCCACATCCACTCCATCCACAAACCACTCCCTATAAATCGTTTGTGCCGCTTCTTCTAATTTTTGTATCAGTTGCCGGTTAAGATTAATGCGGCTTTGTATGGTATTGTATTCGGCTACTATTTCGCGTTGTTTATTAATAGTGGGAACGGGTATAAGTGTCTCACATAATTCCTCCCAATCATATCCGCCTCTAATAGCTGCATCACATTTAAAAGTAGCATATCTGTCAAATTCAGGCCTGCGAAACCACATCATCAGGTATTCAGGGTCAAGTGCATTTTTGTCTTTCACTTCAAATACAGGATAGGCAGGGGAAACCAAATTGGGTTCATCATCTAGCTTCAATACAACAGGTAACTTGTTTACCCGGATGGGTGACATAAAGTCACAAGCAAATTGATATTTACTCATTACTTTATAAACCGACATATCAGTTCCAACTACATTTGAAGTAGTTTCTCTAAACTCTTTTGTCATACTTAAACCAAGCAGCTTTGTAACCTTCAAATCAGTATTACGTTTTTCTACCCGTTTTATATGGTCTCCTATAGGCTTATAATTCTTCCGCATACGCTTCACTGGTTTTATATCCCTGGTCGGGGTGGTTATGGGTAAAAGGGTAGCGTTTTTCCAATTTGCCTTCTTTTAACAGTTGCGGTAATATCTTATTCCTGATATAATTTTCAGACTTCCCAAGCTGTTCTGCTATTTCTTCTTTTTTCACATACCTGTCTTTACAAAGGGCAAGGATCATTTGCTCTAATGCTTCTTTTTTCAGGTTTTTGGGTATAGAGGTTGCAACCTTTCTATCAGGGGTGTTAACCTTTTTACCGGAGGTTGCAACCTTTTGGTCGGAGGTTGCAACCTTTTTGTTTGATTTGTATTGATTATCAATGATTTTTGAAGAGGTGTCAACCTTTGCGGAGGTTGCAACCTTTTGGTCAGAGGTTGCAACCTTTTGCTTCAATTTATAGATCGTCCAGCGACCATTGTTGTCGGATATCAAATAACCATCCGTACACAGCTTTTTCAACATCCCGGTGATGTCTGAAGAGTGCATATTAAGCACATATTGTAACCTGTGGTTGGAAATAGAACCTTCTATCAGGCAAAAGGACAAGGCGGTCAGCTCATCCGGAGCAAGTTGGCTGACATCGTCAAAAAACACATTCAGTTCATTGAGCACCTGCTCGGGAATAACACTAAACATGGGTAAGGTGAGCTTCACCCTGTCCGGCTGGTTTTCTAATTCCAGAAACGGTCTTCGCCAATGAGATTCCTGCCACCCGGTCATAATTTTGTCCACCCCACTACCGGCTTTTTCAGCACGGCCTATCAACATAAACATTTGCTGCAAAGCGGGGTTACGACATTCACTTACGCCACCTGCATAGTATTGTTCCAGCGACACGAGAAGCGTGCCCGGATTTGAAAACACAAATTTTTCAGTATCCAGCGCTATGATGATATTTCCGCTTAAAGAATAATCTGTATGAACCAGTGCATTCACAAAAGCTTCGCGAAGCGCAATATGTGTGGGTGATTCATCTATACGTTCGTCTTTGTCCAAACGAAAGGGTTTGGGCAAGGTAGAAGACAATTTTGGCCATACTTTCAGATAAAACTGAAGCAGATTACACTCCCAGGAACCATCAGGATAAATCCGGTCTGTCCAGCGTATTTTCTCATCTGTTGACAAACGTTCCCTGAAATCCGGAAAATAATCGGGTAAGGCTTCCTGTTCTTTAATGCTGTCTTCTTTACCAAACATAAGAAGACCTGCGAGGGTAATGCCTTCCTGTTTTGTTTTTCTGTCACTGCGGTAAGCCGACAGCTTTTTAAGTAATTCAATATCTTCCAGCGCCAGCCACGGGTGCCCGGCACGGGTAGAAGAAAACAATTGCCGGAACTGCCGGATGCTAAGGGGGTCTAAATCATCAATCGTATAATTTTCCAGGATAAGATTGTCTCTTTTCAGTTCAGTACCGGAATCGGCAAGCATTCTCTTTACTTCATCGTCTGTACAGCGGTAATCACCTTCGTGATTTCTTTTATAGGTGTTTCCTAATGGATTCTTTGTAAGGTAAACAGGTCTGTCTGTGCGCCTGGCAAAAGGCACCCTGATAGCCAATAATTTTTTACCCTTAATGTCAATTACTTTAAGGTCTTCATTTTTCAGAAGATTTATGCTTACGGTATTGGGATTATTACATTCGTCCCAAAACTGCTTTTTGTATTGGGTAATTTGTTCATCCGTTAATCCTTCAATAGTAAAAACACCTCTCTTATCTTTAATCCCGATCACAATAATTCCGGTGTTGGTATTAGCAAAGGCGGAGTAAGATTTCCATAATTCTTTGGGGAATCCCTCTTTTCCGGATTTATATTCAATCTCATAATATTCGCCCGGCAAAAATTCACTTTGCAGGAGTTGGTATAATGAATAGTCATCATCAAAGTCAAACAGGTTTAATTGTTTTTCTTTCATTTCAGATCAATTTTATATCCCAGCTTTTCAAAAACACCGAGTAAATCCTTTTTACTTTGTGCTTCGGCTTTCAGCAGTTCGGCAAACGCTGTTTGCAGGGTTTTCATTTTTTCATCAAAGTCAATATGCTCATCACGGTTTACAAACTCAATGTATTTGCTGGGCACCAGCGAAAAATCTTTTTTGGTTATTTCATCCAACGAAGCGGAATAGCAGAATTCGGGAGTGTTTTCAAAAAGCTGCGTTTGCCATTGGTGGTAAGTAGATGCAATTTTTTGAATATCCAAATCTGAAAATTGAGTATATCTTTTTTCAAAAGGTTCACCCATCTGGCGCAAATCCATAAAAAGGATTTCGCCTTTCCTTTCCCGATATTTCCGCTTTATATCACCTACTTGTTTGGTTTGCGCCTTTTTATTCTTGTTGATAATCCATAGCGTAACGCTGATATCTGTGGTGTAGAACAGGTTCCTGGGTAAAACCAGTATCGCTTCCACCAGGTTATTTTCAATCAGCTTACGGCGTATTTTGTATTCTTCGCCACCGCCACTTAATGCACCATTCGCCAATATAAAACCCGCTACACCATTATCACTCAGCTTGCTTACCATGTTCAATATCCAGCCATAGTTGGCGTTGCTTTTGGGCGGCACATCGTAACCCCGCCAGCGGGGATCATCGGTCAGCTCGTTTTCTGCCCGCCAGTCCTTTTGGTTAAATGGCGGGTTCGCCATTATGTAATCAGCTTTTAAATCCTTATGCTGGTCGTTTAAAAAAGTATTAGCAGCTTTCTCACCCAGGTTACCACTAATGCCGCGTATCGCCAGGTTCATTTTAGCCAGCTTATAGGTGGTGTTGGTATATTCCTGTCCGTAAATGCTTATTTCCTTTTTGTTGCCATGGTGCGCTTCAATAAATTTTATACTCTGCACAAACATACCGCCTGAGCCGCAGGCAGGGTCGTAAATGATGCCTTTGTAAGGTTCTATCATTTCGGCAATCAGGTTTACAATGCTTTTAGGCGTGTAAAATTCTCCTTTGCCTTTTCCCTCTGCCAGGGCAAACTTGCTTAGAAAATATTCATATACCCTGCCTACCACATCATTCTGCGGGTCTTTGGTGGTATCAATATCATTAATGGTATCCAGCAGTGAAGCCAGCCGGGTATTGTCGAGCCCCAGCCGGGAAAAATAGTTATCAGGCAGGGCGCCTTTCAATGCTTTGTTGTCTTTTTCAATCGTGTGCAGCGCGGTATCAATAATTAAAGCTATATCGTTCTGCTTCGATTTTTTGATGAGATAAGTCCAGCGGCTGTGCTCTTCCAGAAAGAACACATTGCTCATGTTGTAAAACTCGGGTCTCTCAATATATTTTTCTTTGCCTTCGGCGATAAGCTTTGCGCGGTGGGCTTCAAACTTGTCGCTGGCAAATTTCAGGAATATCAGGCTCAATACCACATGCTTATATTCTGCAGGTTCCACGCTGCCGCGGAGCTTATTGGCTGCATCCCATAAAGTAACTTCAATGGGTTTGCCGGCTGCTATTTTTTGGGCTTTTACAATTGGTTGAATTCCTTTTTTTTCTTTTTTCTTCTCTTTGGACATTGCTGTTTCTTATGTATTAATTATTACTGCTAATATAGCCTTATTCAGAAACAGGCGTTTTTTTATCAGGAATGTAGTTTAACTGAAATCCGCCAAAGAGGGTATAGGCGGAATAGTATTCCGGCTGAATATTGCCATCATTATTCATAAGCAAGGGTTGAAATAGTAATATATCAAATATAATGATTTGACGGGATAGTTCCTACCCGTTACTTCGCATTTACGACACATATATTTTTATTATAGCGAATATCCTGATGATTCTTCAAGATTTTGAAATACAAATACTTAAAAGCAACCGGTCACAAATTGTGATCTTAAACACAGGAAGAGGGAAGCACAGTAAGTACTTACCCTACGCCTTTACCGAACAGGGCGTAGCCATACTTAGCGGTATACTCAACAGCAACAGGGCTATTAAAATGCCCGCCCGGCTAACGCCAGTCGGGCGGGAACATAGCTATTATGCGGGCTTTTGTAGAAGTAAGAAGAGTGCTCCTGCAACAAACAGATATTAAAGAACAGCTCCGGCTGATCCGTGACAGGATTACTGAGCATGATGTACCGCTCAGCCAGATATATGACAGCATAGAAAACCTGTTAGACGAAAAAACCGTACAATGCAACTGGGAAGACAGGGAGAGAATTGGATTTAAAAGTAATACGGCCACCTTTTGGAAATGCCGCTAATCTCTGCTTTGTTTCCCTTTCGTCTTTTAGTTATCCTGTCATCCCCTCAAATGATACGCCTTCGGCTGCACAAAAGCACGAATGCCCTGGTACGACAAAGTGGCGCCCAGCCCGGAGCTTTTGCGCCCCGACCAGGGTAGCCCTGCGCTTACCCTGTCGCAGCAGTTCCAGTAAACAGTACCCGTATCCATCTGCTTCATTACGGCTTCCGCACGGTCAAAATTTTTGGAATATACCGCAGCGGTAAGCCCGTATGGGGTATCTTTCATTAATTCTACGGCTTCCGTGTCGTCTTTTACTTTTTGAATGCCGATAACAGGTCCAAAGGATTCTTCCGTCATCAGCTTCATTTTATGGTTGGCATTAACTACAACAGTAGGCTGAAAAAAATACCCCTGTTGCTGAAGCGCACCACCGCCGAGGAGCAGCTTTCCGCCATTTTCTTCCGCGTCTGCTACCTGCTGCGTTAAAAAACCGATTTGCTCCTTTCTGCTTAAAGGACCTATTTCCGTAGCTTTATCAAGCGGGTCGCCAATCACTAATTTTTTTGCCTTTGCTACAAAAGCAGCTATGAACTTATCATAAATCTTTTCATGCACATATATTCTTTCTACCGCACAGCAGCTCTGCCCGTTATTATACACCGCCCCGTCCAGCGCCGCCGCGGCTACACTGTCCACATCCTCCACATCGTCCATTACGTATAAAGGATCCTTACCGCCAAGCTCTAACTGAACAGGAACTAATTTTGAAGCGGTATGTTCGGCTATGTACCTGCCGGTACGGTAGCTGCCTGTAAAAAAATAACCATGCAGCGGTAATTCCAGCAAGGCCTGCCCTGCCGTGCCCTTTCCGATAATAACCTGGAAAACATTTTCGGGTATGCCTGCCCGGTATAACAGCCGCTGTATATGCAGGCCTGTGAGCGTGGCATATTCGGATGGCTTGTAGAGCACGCCATTACCTCCAATAAGCGCCGGTACAAACACATTTACACCTACCAGGTAGGGATAGTTCCAGGCCGAAATGTTGGCAATAACGCCTAAAGGTTCATACACGATCTTTTCCCTGGTAGCGTCTTCTTCCGTAATCCATTCTTCCGCCAGCCACCTGGCAGAATTTTTTATAAAATATTCCAGTCTTTTGCGTGCGCCGTTCAGCTCATTATACGATTGCTGAAGGGGCTTACCCACTTCCATAGTAAGGGTTTCTGCCAGCTCGTCTTTGTTCTCATCCAAGAACGCATAAAACTTTTCAATACATGCAATTCTTTCTGCTAAAGGCACTGCAGCCCATACGGGCTGACCATCCTTAACCAATTGAAATTTTTTTAAGATCGCTTCGGGTGAATCTTCCGCGATTTCCTGTATCACTTCTTCGGTAGCCGGGTTAATGATCTGCATATTAGTTATTTTAAGGTGGAGGGTGTAAGGCGTAGGGTATAAGCTGTTGCAGGTTGCAGGTTTCAAGGTACAGGTTACAAGGTACAAGTTGCGCGGGTTCGGAAAACCTGCAACCTGTAAAGCTCTCACCACTTACCGCCTGCCACTTATCACTGCTTCAACAAACGCCTCTCTGATATTTTTTACAAAGTTGCTTTTCTGGTCGTTCATTCTTTCGGGATGCCATTGTACCAGGCATAAGAAAGAAGCACCATCCGGGTTTTTTCTTTCCAGCGCCTCCACGATGCCATCGGGCGACAAAGCCGATACAATTAACCCGCTGCCAATGCCATCTGCACTCTGGTGGTGGTTACTGTTTATTATACCTTCCTTTTGCCCGGCAATCTGATGCAGCCAGGAGTCGGGATCTACCTGTATAGCATGGTAACGGTCTTTATCACCAGGTAATTTGGAATGATTGAATTTCCCCCACCGTGGAATATCGGGGATAAGCGTGCCACCGAAAAAAACATTGGCGATCTGCAATCCCCTGCAAATACCCAGCACCGGAACAGCATTGGCTTCGGTATGTTCCAGTATGCTCAGCTCAAACTCATCCCTCTTTTCGCTCACATCATCTTTATAACAATACTCATATAAATCGGGGCGATTGTAAAACCGTGGGTGTACGTCCTCACCGCCGGTAAGCACAATACCATCGCATGCTTTTATTTCCGTGAGATGATTGCTATCAGCACTTAGTTGCTGCACCTCCACATTACCGCCATGCGCCAGTATCCAGCTGCTGTAGTTGGCATACTTACTGCAATCTGTAACCCCTATAACTATTTTCGGTTCTGCCATTATAATGCTTTTAAATACAATTGTTTGAAATCTTCCCTTGATACGGGCCTGGGATTGTTGGGATGGGCAAAGTCCGCAAATGCCAGGTCGGCCAGGGTTTCTATATGTTCTTCTTTTACACCAATATCACGCAGGTGGTGCGGAATTTTTATTTTAGTATTCAAATCAAATAAATACTGCACCACGGCATCACCCGTTTCTTTTTGCAGCTCAAGCGTGCGGGCTATACGTTGAAACTTGCTTTCAAAGCCCGCAATATTAAATTCCATCCCGTAGGGAATATTTACCGCGTTGGCCAACCCGTGATGCGTATCGAGCAACGAGGAAAGCGGATGCGCAAGAGAATGCACCACGCCCAGTCCTTTCTGAAAAGCAATGGCGCCCATCATGGAGCCCAGCAGCATTTTACTTCTCGATTCCAGGTCGGGTTTATTGGTAGCCCTTTCCAGCGATTCATGGATCAGCTTCATGCCTTCCAGCGCTATGCCGTCGCACAGGGGATGGTAATTTTTTGCAAGGAAGGCTTCCATATTATGGGTTAAAGCATCCATGCCGGTAGCGGCGGTAATGGGCGAAGGAATATCCATCGTTAATACCGGGTCGGCAAAAACAATTTTGGCCATCAGCTTGGGAGAGAACAATATCTTTTTCTGGTGGGTTTCATCATCGGCAATAATGGCGCTTCGGCCTACCTCACTTCCGGTGCCGGAAGTGGTTGGCACCGTTATAAAATGCGGCACGTCATTGGTAACATACACATCGCCGCCAATCAAATCATCATATTTAAAAAGATCTTCGCGGTGATGAACACGTAAAACGATAGCCCTGGCCACATCGAGACCCGCACCACCGCCAATGCCTATAATGCTGTCTCTGCCCGTGTTGTCCCAAACTTCCACGCCTTTGTATACATCCGATTTAACAGGATTTTTATGGATATCCGAAAACACTTCCACCGAAATGTTGTGTTTGCGTATATCTTCTACTATACTTTTAAAGAACGGCAACTGCGAAACATTGGGGTCGGTAACAATTAAAGGCGCTTTAAGCCCGTTAGCCTGCAAATAAGCAGGTAATTCTTTTACTGCATTAGCCCCAAAACGAATGGTGGTAGGAAAATTAAACTGATGGATTTTTTCGAATGACATATATCCAATTTGAAATTTGAGATTTAAAATTTGAGATTGTGCACCGGATAAAACCGGCAGGCACAACGTACTAATACACGGAATTACACAAAGAACTTTCTTAAATAGTTACTCACCACGGCGCAACGAATTACCCTGAAACTTGCAACCTGAAACCTGCATCCACTTGCCTTAAGCCCTACTCCTTACACCCGGTCCCTTCTTCCTTAAATGATCTCCAAATACCGCTTCAATTCCCAATCCGTAACCACTTTGGAAAACTGCCGCCATTCCCATTCGCGTGTTCCTGCAAAATGGGCCACAAACTGCTCTCCGAATAATTCTTTGGCCACAGGCGATTGTTTCATAGCCTGTGTAGCCTCCCATAAGTTCGCGGGCAATACGCCGTGTTTGGTATCCGCATAGCCATTACCGGTAGTAGCAGGTATTTGCAGCTTCATTTTTTTGCGGATGCCGTACAACCCCGAAGCCAGGCATGCCGCCATAGCCAGATAAGGATTGGAATCGGACCCCACTACCCTTGTTTCCAGCCTTGTTGATTTTTCGCCGGTTGGCAGGGCCCGCAAAGCTGTTGTACGGTTGTCTATGGCCCAGGTAACGGTAGTAGGGGCCCAGGCGCCTTCCACCAGGCGCTTATAACTGTTAACCGTAGGCGCATACATGGGAAGTATATAAGGCAAACAATGCAACTGCCCCGCTATATAGCTCTCCATTAAAGCACTGATACCGGTTTTGCTTTTTTTGTCGTAGAAAAGATTACGTTTGGCATCGGACGACCACAGGCTCTGGTGCACATGACCGCTGCAACCGGGTAAGTTTTCGCTGAACTTGGCCATGAAAGTGGGAAGCACCCCGTGCCTGAAGCCAATTTCCTTTACACCGCTTTTAAACAATACGGCCCTGTCTGCCGCTTCCAGTATACCGGAATACATAATGGCGGCTTCGTATACACCCGGACCGGTTTCTGTATGAAGCCCCTCGATCGGGATATCAAACTTATTCAGCAAATCGAACAGGTCGTGGAAAAAAGCGCTTTTCTGTGAAGCCCGCAACACCGAATAGCCAAACATGCCATTGGTCATGGGTTTGAGGTCGCGGAACTTCCCGGTATATAATTCGGTGGAGTTATCGAGCAGGTTAAACCATTCAAATTCCTGCGAGCAAAAAGCAATAAAGCCTTCATCATTTGCCTGCCGGTCAATTTTTTTCAATAAGCTCCTCGGGCAAACCGTTGAGCAGTTTCCTTTGCCGTCATCAAAATCGGCCAGGAAAAAAGGCAGGTCGTTCTCCCACGGTATACGCCTGTAGGTTTGAATGTCTACCACCGCAGTAGCGTCCGGGTAACCCGTATGCCATCCGGTAACCGTAGCGTTGTCATAGGCTACGTCGCCTGCATCCCAGCCGAATACCACATCGCAAAAACCAAAGCCGCTACCCGCAATAGACCTGAACTTATCGAAGCTGATAACCTTACCACGCAACACCCCATCAAGGTCGGTTACAGCTAATTTTACTTTTTGAATGTTTTGACCGGAAAGTTGCTGAAGAAGTTCAGTTACTGTTAATTTCTGCGCCATGCATGGATTGTTTTACAAAAAAATGAAACCAAATATAGCTGATAAGAAGAATACCAAAGTAAACCAGGGCAACAGCAATGTTCAGGGTGGTCATAGCGATCAGCGAAATTATGGCAATTATTAAAGCAATAACAGGAAAATATGGATAAAAAGGTACCCTGAACGGCCGATTCAGGCCCGGCTCTCTTTTACGGAGCACTAAAATGGTTATCATAGAAAAAACATACAGGGTAATGGCGCCAAAGCAGGCGACGGTAATAATTTGCCCGGTTTTGCCCGTAAGCAGGGCAATGATCCCGATAACCATATTAATAAGTAATGCGTTGGCAGGGGTTTTAAACTTAGAATGAATGCTGCCAAATGCCTGCGGAATATATTTTACTCTCCCAAATTCAAATGTAGCACGGCCTGCGGCAAGTATAATACCATGAAAGGAAGCCACCAATCCCATTAGCCCTATGGTTATAAGCAGGTGATACAGCCATCCGCTGCTGCCGGTTATTTTTTCCAGGGCCAGCGGAAGAGGCGAATCGGAAGGGGGCGCTCCGGGAGAAGGATATACGATTGCCTCCCAGCCGGCCACACCTACGGAAGACAAAAAGGTTAATATGCATAATACAATGAGGGTAAGGAGGGCCGATCCAAAGCCCAGTAATACATTCCGTTGCGGATTGATGGCTTCCTCCGCCACATTAGCCACGCCTTCAATGGCCAGAAAAAACCAGATGGCAAAGGGAATAGCTGCCCAAACCCCCTTCCACCCAAAGGGAAAGGCATTATGCTGAATATTTTTAAGCTCAAAATGAGGAAGGGTGGCGCCGGCGAAGATCAGCAGCTCCACCACGGCCAGGATGGTAATCACCAGCTCGAAAGTGGCAGCGGCTTTTACGCCGTAAATATTAAGCCCCGTAAAAATAACATAGGCGGTTATGGCAATAACGGTAACGGGCACCTGTGGAAAGAAAATATGAAAATAAGCACCTATGGCCGCGGCGATGGCCGGAGGCGCAAATACAAATTCGATGATCTGCGCCATACCCGCTATAAAACCCGCATCTTTCCCCAGCGCGCGGGTGGCATAATCAAATACACCGCCCGCCTTTGGAATGGCGCATGCCAGCTCGGTATAGGAAAAAGTAAACGTAATATAAAGAACAATGATAAGTAAGGTAGCCAGCGCTAACCCGTACGTGCCTCCCGCCGCAAGACCCAGGTTCCAACCAAAATACATACCCGAAATAACATATCCTACGCCCAGTCCCCAAAGCATTAGCGGGCCTAAGGTACGGGGTAAATGAGCGCCGGTTGAGGGTTGCTGCGAAGAAGAAGCCATAGCTGAACTTATGCGCTGAAGGTAATAAAATATGCCGGAATTTTATTACATTGGAACTATGAAAAACACCCTGCTCTACCTGCTAACGCTGTGCTGCTTTTTGCGTATACATGCACAGCAGCCCGCCCGGTACGCTGTGCTCCTGCACGAAATTATGGCCAACCCTCCTGTATCATCTCCCGTATTGCCGGATAGCAAGTACATTGAACTTTATAACGCTTCCCCAAATGCATATGATCTTTATGAATGGAAGATCAGCGATGGCGGCAATACTGCTGTAATTAAAGAGCATTTTATATTGCTCCCGGATAATTTTGTGATCATTTGCCCAACAAGTGGTGCGCAGGCGCTTTCAGCTTTCGGCTCCACTATTGGAGTTAGCCGTTTTCCCGCCTTACGGGTTAACAGCGATATGGTCTGGCTTTTGTCGGATGAGGATATTGTAATACATGCTGTACAATACAACCGTACCTGGTATGAGAACGACGTAAAAAGTGCCGGCGGGTGGTCGTTAGAAATGATGGATACAAAAAATCCCTGCAGCGGTAGCAGCAACTGGAAAGCCAGCGCAGATGCCAGGGGCGGAACACCCGGAGCGGCTAATTCCATAGCAGGGAATAATAAAGATGAAACAGCACCGCAGTTGCTGCGCGCCTATGCAACAGACAGCCTGCACGTACTGCTGGTATTTGATGAATCATTAGACAGCCTGCAGGCCGCAGTAAAAGCAAACTATATATGCAGCGATGGCGTGATCATTGAACAGGCAGCGCCACAGCCGCCTTTCTTTAACACCGTGCAACTAAAACCGGATAAGCCGCTTGCAAAAAATAAAATATACACCCTGCAGGTGAAAAATGTATCCGATTGCAGCGGCAATATTATCAATCCTTCTGCTGTAAAAGCAGGCAGGGATGAGATGCCTGAAACGGGGGATATAGTAATTAATGAAATCCTTTTTAATCCTCCTGCAAACGGGTCAGACTATGTGGAATTGTATAACCGCAGCAACCACATCATCAGCGCCAAAACATTGTATATGGCCAACAGGAACAGTGCGGGTAATATAAATAGCATGAAGCAGCTTGGCAGTGAAGACCTTTTGATTTTCCCCGGCGACTTTATAGTTATTACGGATAACGTCGTGGCGGTTAAAGAGCAATTCCTGGTGAAAACGCCAGGCGCTCTTATAGAAATAACAACTATGCCGTCTTACCCAAATGCCTCCGGCACCGTAGTATTATTGAATACCTTGGGTGAAGTAATAGATGAGCTGCGGTATGATGAAAAATGGCATTTTGAACTTATTGCTGACTACAAAGGCGTATCGCTGGAAAGAATAGATTATAACCTGCCAACGCAGGATAAAAACAACTGGCATTCCGCTGCCGCCGACGCAGGATATGGAACGCCCACTTATCAAAATTCGCAGTTCAAAGCCAATGAACAGTTGCAGGGGGAAATCAATATTAGTCCCGGCATTTTTTCGCCCGATAATGACGGGCATGATGATTTTCTTACCATTACTTACCGCTTTCCCGAGCCGGGCTATGTATGCAATATTACCGTGTTTGACGCCCGCGGCAGAACCATCCGTTACTTAGTACGTAATGGCATTTGCGGAACCGAAGGCTATTTCAGGTGGGACGGGCTGGATGAAAAAAATCAACAAACAAGCATGGGTATTTATATTATACTAACGGAAGTGTATAGCCTAAATGGAAGAACAAAAAAATTTAAGCAGGCGGTAACATTGGCGAGGCTGAGACAATAAGACTGCAAAACACGAGGCATGCTTTGCGGCGATGGGCTTCACAACCGGGCTATTGATAAAATTAAATCTGAAGCCGGAATCCCGCACATGCGGGACGAAATCCGGAGGAATGCAAAGCACCAAAAAAATCAAAAAACAAGAACCAAATAAAATTCAAATTTCAATCTCAAATAAAATACAGATGGATTCTTCCCTGCCACGGTGGACGGGCTGCCAGTGACACATCATTTCCGCTTCCTCCTTCATCACTGATCCGTCATTTATATGACCATAATGCCGACATTTGCGTGTAAAATAGCGAGGGACATGAGGAAAGAGAAAAGGAAGGTCACTAAGCGACTTTATGCTACTATTACCGGCGCTTAAAAATTCAGCCTTCCCTTTATCCCGCATCCTGTTATTTATTATCCGTAATCGTATAAATCTTAACAGTGAACCAACGGCAACTTTTTTTACAGCATGTAGCACAAACTTCGGATGCGCCACTGGCGCTTGAAATTGTAAAAGCGGAAGGATACACCCTGTGGGATGTAAATGGCAAGGCATTCACAGACCTGATTGCCGGTATCAGCGTATGCAATATTGGTCACCGGCACCCGGCCGTTACGGAAGCAATAAAAAAGCAGGTGGATCAATACCTGCACCTGCTTGTATATGGCGAACTTGTTGAAACGCCACAGGTGGCCTATGCACATTATCTTACACAACATCTGCCCGCTTCATTGAACTCGGTGTATTTTACCAACTCGGGCGCCGAAGCCACGGAAGGCGCTATGAAGCTGGCCAAGCGCTATACCAACAGAACACAGATCATCGCCTTTAATCAATCGTACCACGGATCAACGCAGGGTGCGTTAAGTATCATTGGAGATGAATACTGGCGCAACGCCTACCGGCCTTTATTGCCCGGCATTTTGCATCTCAACTATAATTCATTTGATGACCTTGAGCATATTACCACAGCAACAGCCTGTGTTATTGCCGAAACCGCGCAGGCGGAACGCGGCGTTATTGCTCCTTCCAAAGCGTGGATGCAGGCGTTGCGCGAAAAATGTACGAACACCGGCTGCCTGCTGGTATTGGACGAAATTCAAACCGGCTTTGGCAGAACGGGTAGCCTGTGGGGCTTTGAACAGTGGGAAATAATACCTGATATTGTTTTGCTGGGCAAAGCGCTGGGCGGCGGAATGCCTTTGGGCGCCTTTGTTGCAGATAAGCAACTGATGTGGAGCCTTACAAGCAACCCCGTTCTCGGGCATATTACTACATTCGGCGGGCACCCGGTTAGCTGTGCTGCCGGACTGGCCGCCATGAAGGCTTTGCAGGAAGAAAAGATGATAACAACGATAAGGATTAAAGAAAATCTTTTCCTTTCCTTACTGAAGCATCCTCACATTAAAGCTGTGCGTTCAGCGGGCTTACTGATTGCTGTTGAATTTGAAAGCTTCGAAATAAACAAGGCCGTTATTGACCGGTGCATTGAAAACGGCGTTCTTACCGACTGGTTTTTATTTGCCCCGCAATGTATGCGTATCGCTCCCCCGCTTAATATCAGCAATGAAGCAATCATTAAAGCCTGCGAAACTATTATAGCCGCTATTAACAAAGTATAGGCGCTACCGCTCCTGTCTTACAGCGGATAGCTTGTTGGGTTTTGAAAATAAATGTAATACATTCACATTTTCAGGAACAAATGAATTATGAACGATAACAGAGCGGTTATTGAAAAGTTTTACACTTCTTTTCAGCGTTTGAACGCTGGCGGAATGAATGCCTGCTACAGCGATGATATCATTTTCAGCGACCCGGTATTTGGTCTCTTAAAAGGTGACGATGTAAAAGTAATGTGGGAAATGCTTTGTACGAATGCAAAAGATTTTTCGCTCAGCTTTTCCGATATTGAATTGCTCGATGAAGGGTATGCTACCTGCAAATGGAAAGCCACCTATACCTTTTCCAAAACAGGACGTAAGGTAACAAACAATATTAAAGCCTTTATGCGTTTAAAAGACGGAAAGATCATTGAGCACAGCGACGCTTTCAGGCTCAGCACCTGGCTGGCGCAGGCTTTTGGATGGAAAGGTGTATTGTTTGGCTGGACGGGCTTTATGAAAAGAGCCGTACAAAAAACTGCCCGGAAAAACCTGATCCGGTTCATATCAACGCATTATCCTGATCCGGAAACGTAAACAAAAATATTACTTCATTTCCACCACCTCACTTTTAGCGATGATATGGTATAGCTTAATGGTGAGCGCATGGAAAAGAATTTTAGCATTGGCATTTCTTTCAATATAATACGCCGCTTTATCTAATTCTGCTATGATAGCCTGGTGCTGATGCAGGGAAGCGATCTTATTTAACCGCAATGCGAAATCTCTTTCTGCATCCGGTAACTGGGCACTTATTTCCGGCATTACCTGCAGGCGGATGGATTGTTGTAATAAATGATTGAAATAGCGCAAAAATTGTTTTTGCTTTTCCCGGCCCTGCCGGCTTATTTCTTCAATCCATTTTACCTGTGCGATAGGGCCGGTTTTTAAAATAGCGTTCAGCCAGTCCCGTAATATACCCTGCCAGTCATCGCCCGAATGCTGCAGCAATTGCAGCGCTTCATGATAATTACCTTCACTTACCAATGCAATCTGCCTTGCCTGTTCCGGCGCAATCTTACCTCTTCCGGTTAAGGCGGCTTCTATATCTTTCATATCTAATGCCGGAACCTTAACTAATTGCGTACGGGAAAGAATGGTAGGCAAAATAAGACTTTCATTTTCCGCTACCAGCAGAAACAGGGTATCCTGGGGTGGCTCTTCTATTAGCTTAAGTAATTTATTCCCGGCATTGCCCAGGTATTCGGGCAGCCACATCAGCAAAATTTTATACCGGCTTTCAAAACTTTTGAGGCTCAGCTTGCGGATAATATCGTTGCATTCGTATGCCGTAATATTACCCTGCTTGTTTTCGGCTCCTATAAATTGCAACCAGTCGTACCCGTTACCATACGGATATTGCTTAATAAATTCTCTCCACTCCGTAATATAATCCGAACTCAAAGGCTTGTCGCCACTTTTCCTGGGAACAACGGGATAGGAAAAATGAATATCCGGGTGGATGAGCCCCCCCGCTTTCGACCATGCAGGCTGTTCCTGCATCCAGGCATCAGCCTGCTGCCAACTTTCATTTACAGGCAGCGCATCGGCTGACCCGGCGTCAGCTTCACCAAACAGGGACAGGGAATCGCCGGCAGGATCTCCGGTATTTGCATAAGAAAAAAGACTTACGTAACTGGCAAAGGCCAAAGCCAGCGGTAATGCGCCGGAGCCTTCTTTTCCTAAAAATAATAAAGCATGACTCAAGCGGTTTTGTTGTACTAACTGTAAAAGCTGCTGTTTTACATCCTGTTGCCCTATAACATCCTTAAATAACATAGGCTGCTAAAATACGCATTCCCGTGAAAGTAAATCTGAAGGAAAGTTATTTACCTGAGTAAACGGGCGGCTTTAGGTATCTTTTCCTTTTTGAAGCTCTTTTTTACCGGCTCGCCTAATTTCTCCATTACAAGTGCCGCACAGCCAATCAGCTCGGCCTCGTAGCCTAAGGTAGAAATAGCAATTTCCGTATTAATGGCAAGCCGGGGGATGCAGTGTTCGTTGAGCGCCTGCTGTATAGGCGCCTGCCAAATTTTGCCTGCCAGTGCCCCCCTGCCACTCAGCACCACAATACCGGGATTAAGCAGGTGAATTAATATAGCGATGCCCCTTCCTATATTATACCCTGCTTCCGAGAGCAGCTCTATGGCAAAACGATCGCCTTTTCCCGCCGAATGAATAATGGCCTCGGCATCTTTTTCCAGGTCCTCTTCTTTTCCGGAAAGCAGGCGCTTCAGCGCGCTTACTCTTCCCGCCTGCATCCCCTCTTTCGCTTTCTCTACGATCACAAACAGCGATGTTTCTGTTTCGAGGCAACCGCTTTTACCGCAACTGCACAATTTGCCATTGTTAAAAAGGGGTATATGACTAAACTCTCCCGCAAATCCGTTATCGCCCCTAAAAAGAGCGCCTTCCAATATCATGCCCAGCCCCACACCCCAACCAATATTAATAACCATCGCATTCTTCCTGTTGCGCACAGCGCCAAACCTTAATTCTGCCAAACCCACAATACCCGAGTCGTTTTCAATATAGGTGTGAAGCCCGGTGCTTCCTGCTATATAATCGGTAATACTTTCACCTGTAGCAGGTAAAAAGGTATAATTAATCCCCTTTTGCGAATCTACAAAGCCGGGCATGCCTATGCCAATGCCTGCGATCTTGGTTTTGCTAATACCCGACTGCTTAATTACGGATTCAATTTTATTAGTAAGCACTGCTAATGCCGCTGGATTATCTGCCAGCCGGAGCTCAAATTTTTCCACAGCACAAACATGCTTATTTTGCATATCCATGATAGCAATGCGTGTAAAAAACTGATCCATAGCTACAGACACGATATACAGCACATCTGCCCTGAGCGAATACATTAACGGGCGCCTGCCGCCACTGGAAGGCGCATAGCCTGTTTCCACAACTATGCCTTCTGCAATAAGCTCATTCAGTATTTTGGTAGTAAGGGAAAGGCTTTTATCTATTTTATGGCTCAGCTCAGCACAGGAAAGCAGGTTGGAAAAGTAAAGTTGCCTGGTGATTTTTCTTTTATAAGATTGACTTTTACCTGCCATACAGATGAATGAATACCTCGTTTTTACAATAAAAGGTAAGTTAACACAAGTTTTTTAGAAAAATAAAAATCAATGGGTGGCAAACCAGCGCTTCCTTGTTATCCCTTATTGAACGCTAAATGCTATTCCCGACTATGCTTCCTGCCCCATCCAAATGGCGCCGCCAATACTACTGCGAAGGGCGCCGGTTACCGATGACAATACATTATTTTCCTCCCGCCAGCGAAGAACGCCTATTAAAGCCATTACCAGCGCTTCTTTGTATTTAACCGTTTTTTCGTCAGGAATCAGCAGTTCAACATTGTGCTGCTTTACCTGGTCCTGTATGCTTTGTATTAAAAAAGTATTAAATGCGCCGCCACCTGTAACCAGCATTTTTGCAGGTTCGGTTCCGGGGTTTATGTTTCTTTTAATTTGCTCTACCGCCGCTTTAACCTGCAAGGCTATATGCTCCGAGTAAGTACACAACGCATTTCCCAGGTGCGGCTCTTCCTTTAATATCAGCGGATATACCTCATTATTTCCAAAATCGTTAGACAGGGATTTGGGGTACTGTGCCTGGTAAAAAGGGAAACTGTTTAATGCATCGAGTAATGTTGTGTTCACTTTACCGGAGGCTGCCATCTGCCCGCCTTCATCGTATGCTTTACCCGCCTTGGCTGCAAGGAGGTTTAAAACACGGTTGGCTGGGCAAATATCAAACGACACATACGTATCGCCGCTATGGGCAGAAAGATTAGCAATGCCCCCGATATTCAGGCAATAGTCATATTCGCTAAACAGCAGCTTATCCCCTACAGGCACAATAGGAGCACCCTGCCCTCCCAGCGCCACATCCAATGCCCTCAGATCGCTGATAACCGGTGTGCCGGTTTCGGCGGCTATAGCTGCGCCATCTCCTAACTGGGCGGTCATTTTTTTACCAGGCACATGAAAGGTTGTATGTCCATGAGAGGCAATGAACTGCACCTGGTAGTGCAATTGATGTATGTTAATAAATGTATTTACCTGCTCTCCCAGAAAATGGCCATATTCGGCATGCAACAGCTGATAATCCAGCGCATTAAGTTGTATGGCAGATTGTAATTTGTTGATCCATTCCTCCGGATACGGATAACAATCTGCATATTCTATATCAAAACTCCATGTACCTGCGTTTTCATGAAAATGGACGTAAGCGATATCCAGCCCGTCTAACGAACTGCCGCTCATAAGGCCAATAGCCCGGTAAATCATTAAAGAAATTTTAGATTACAAATTACTGCGTTTAGATTTGTTGCATAAAACTATTGATTTACACGGAACTATTGGTAACCCAAACAATGTTTTATGGTTATAAACCTTAGTGCAGCATATTCGTTAATGAGTACCTGGGTAAGCGAGTTAAGGCATACGGAAATACAAACAGACAGGATGCGTTTCCGAAAGAACTTAGAACGGATAGGCGAAGTAATGGCTTACGAAATAAGCAAAACATTAGCATGGGAGGAAAAGGAAATCCCTACTCCCCTGGGCATATCGGTATGTAAGGTAATGAAGGAGCAACCCGTGCTGGCTACAATTTTGCGTGCAGGATTACCTTTTCACCAGGGGGTGCTGAATTTTTTTGACAAAGCCGATAACGCGTTCGTATCTGCTTACCGGAAGCATCACAGGGACGGATCTTTTGAGATCAGCATTGAATATGTTTCCTGCCCGGATCTGGAAAACCGTGTACTGATCATTTCAGATCCTATGCTGGCAACGGGTGCATCTTTAGTTAAAACGCTGCAGTTTTTAAAAGCGGTAGGGCAGCCAAAGGAAATTCATATTGTTTCGGCAATTGCCTGTACGGTAGGTATTGAATATGTTCGCAGGGAAGATCCTGAGGTGAAAATATGGTGCGGCGCTATAGATGATGAGCTAACAGCCAAAGGATATATTGTGCCGGGGTTGGGTGATGCAGGCGACCTTTCATTTGGCTCAAAGACACAATCTTAACCGAAATATTCGTAACTTGACAAACAATTTAATCAGGATGAAAAAAGTCCTCGTACCACTGCTGCTTTTTGTGTGTATGAATGCTTATGCGCAGGACCCGCATTTTTCACAATTCTTTTCATCGCCGCTTACATTAAACCCGGCCTATACAGGTAAGTTTGACGGCACTTTCAGGGTAGCCGGCAATTACCGCAATCAATGGCCCACTATTAATAACGCTTTTACTACAGCTACCGCTTCGGTTGATTTTGCGATGCTGCAAAACCGTATTCCCGAATTTGATACCTGGGGTGTAGGCATCATGGGCCTGAATGACCAGAGTGGTAATAAAATACTCAATAATAATTTTATTTCCGTATCTACAGCTTATCATAAAGCATTGGATGAAAATGGATACCATACCCTAACCGTTGGCTTCCAGGGAACTTATGCCAATAAGCGGCTTGATATTACTAAAGCAACCTTCGAAGACCAGCTTACTTCTTTGGGCTTTACCGGTGTTACCAGCGAAGTATTCAATAACAACAGCAATGTTGCCGTAAATTACTTTGATGTGAATGCGGGTTTGCTGTACAGCGGCAGCACCAACGGCTATAATAATTTTTATGCAGGTGTATCATCTTATCATATCAACCGGCCGAAAGAATCTTTTAAAGGGGGTAATTATATCCTTAATCAAAGGCTTACTATCCACGGCGGAGGGTATGTTCCCATTGGCCGCATCACCACCTTTCATGGCAGCTTTATACACCAGCGCCAGGCGGGCGCCACAGAAACCGTGCTGGGCGGCGCTATCGCCTTTAACCTGAGTGATGATGAAGACTTAGAAGCCAATTTATACACCGGGTTGTGGTATCGTTTTGGCGATGCTTTTATTCCTTATGTAGGTATTGAATTTTCGGGGTTCAGGTTAGGATACAGCTATGATATCAATAATTCTTCCCTGAGCACTGCTTCCAACAGCAGGGGTGGAAATGAAATTTCACTCATTTTTATAAGGAAGCCTTCTGATCCCGGCAGGAAAAAGCTGGGTTGCCCCAAGTTTTAGAAAAGTCCAGGCTATTTTAACTTGAGTTTTCTGTGTTTGTTATCCTTACACACACAGGCACAGTAGAAACATAGGAACACAATAGAAATAATAAGAAGAAACTTATGTGTACCTATACACCCACGATGATCCCCGGGGTATATTGAGCTACTACCCAATTTTTCCGGAGCCAAAATAGCTATGCAGTACACCGGGCAGTGCAATATAATTTTCCTGTTGATTATTCTCAAGCAGGCAGGCCACAATGCGGGGGAGGGCCAGCGCGCTGCCGTTTAAAGTATGCAGCAACTGGTTTTTGCCATTTTGATCTTTGAACCGGATCTTTGCCCTGTTAGCCTGGAAGGCTTCAAAATTACTCACAGAGCTCACTTCTAACCAGCGTTCCTGGGCGGCGCTGTATACTTCAAAATCGTAGGTAAGGGCCGAAGTAAAGCTCATGTCGCCACCACATAGTTTCAAAATGCGGTAGGGAAGTTCGAGGCTACCCAGCAGCTTTTCTACATGTGTTACCATTTCTTCCAGCGCATCATAGCTTTTGCCGGGATGCGCAAGCTGTACAATCTCCACTTTTTCAAACTGGTGCACCCGGTTTAGCCCGCGCACATCTTTTCCAAAGCTCCCCGCTTCCCTTCTGAAGCAGGGTGAATAGGCCGTCATTTTCACGGGCAGGTTCTCTTCCTTTATAATTTCATCCCGGTAAATATTGGTAAGCGGCACTTCTGAGGTAGGGATCATGTAAAAATTGTCGGCAGGCATATAATACATCTGCCCTTCCTTATCCGGCAACTGGCCGGTACCATACGCTGAGGCTTCATTTACCATAAAAGGCGGAAGATATTCGGTATAGCCTGCGGCGGTATTATAATCCAAAAAATATTGTACCAGGGCTCTCTGCAGCCTGGCACCCTGCCCTTTATACAAAGGGAAACCACTACCGGTAATTTTGGCCCCGGTTTCAAAATCAATGATGTCGTACTTTTTTATCAGATCCCAATGGGGAAGCGCCTGCTCCGGTAAATGAGGCTTCGAGCCGCCTTCCCGCACTAATACATTATCTTCCGGTGTTTTGCCGGCAGGCACCTTATCAGAGGGCAGGTTGGGGAGCTTTACCAGTTCATGCAGCAACAGCTTTTCCGTTTCCGCCAGCTTTACATTCAGCTCACCGATCTGCAATTTATAATCAGCCACTGATTTTTTTGCGTTCTCCGCTTCTTCTTTCTGCCCTTTGGCAATAAGCTGTCCTATAGTTTTGGAATGGCTGTTTACTTTCGACTGAAGCGTTTCCAATTCAAGCTGAAGCGCCTTCCTGTCATCATCCAATACAATAATCTTATCAACCAGCTCAATACCGGGAAAATTTTTAATCGCCAGCTTTTCTTTTACACGGGCCACATCCTGCCTGATTATATTTATTTGTAACATGTTCAGCAATTTCAGGCAAAGGTAATTGTTGACGCAAAAGAACCAAGTATTCAAAAGACAAGAACCGGTAATATGCAAAAATCCGAAGATTCAAATCCGAAATCCGAAGTAAAAGCGCCAGGAACCAAATGACAAGAACCAAATAAATTTCAAATCCGAAGATCAGCCTGTCGTTACTGTCACCGATAGCTAATGATCTGATCGCTCAAACCTGAGACCTGCAATCTGAAACCTGCATCCATCCCAAAGGCTCTCACTCCTTACCGCTCACCTCCGCTTTCACCAGCTCATATTCGTAACCTTTTTGCAGCAGGTAATCCTGCAATTTTCGTTTTTTTATAAAAATATTCTTTTCCCCTTTCAATTGCGTCCATTTAACGGTAGCTAATTTTTGCAGTGTTTGCCGGTAAGGTTCTTCATCAATTTGTGCCAGGGCCTTTTTGATGCAATAGCTGCTTACCTGCTTTTCTTTGAGCGCCTGCTCTATTTTCTTTTTGCCCCATTGCTTAATTCTGAACCTGCCGCCTGCAAACTGTATGGCAAAACGTTCTTCATTCAGGTATCCTTCTTCTATTAATTGCGCAACCAGCAGTTCCGCTTCTTTTTTGAATAAACCCAGGTCGTATAGCTTGCCCATAACCTCCTTATGGCTTCGCTCCTGGTAAGCGCAATAGTGCTTTATTTTGAGGAGCGCCTGTTCCTGGGTAACCTTACCGCGTAATATCATATAACTAAACATAGCAGCCTGCCGGCCGAAGCGGGAAGTTAGTGGATTAGTAGTTGATATTGTTTAAAAAAATAAGGGTAGTTTTATTGCCTTAATTCTATATTTGCCATAATCCTAATTTAACCGATTTATGAAGTTTATTGTTTCCTCATCCGCATTGTTAAAGCAGTTACAGCAGATCAGCGGCGTTATCAGCGCCAACACGGTTTTACCTATACTGGAAGATTTTTTATTTGAAATAGACAAGAACAGGCTCACTGTAGTGGCTACCGATCTGGAAACAGTAATGAAAATCCATCTTGAAATTGAAGCCCGCGACAACGGGCGCATATGCATACCCGCAAAGATCCTCATAGATTCACTGAAAAACCTTCCAGACCAACCGCTTACTTTTACCATTGACAAGAACTTTGGAGTGGAAATTACCAGCGACAATGGCAAGTATAAGGTAATGGGCGAAAACCCTGATAATTTTCCCAAGGAACCGGCAGCCAAAGATACCAATATGTTTACCATGAGCGCTTCTACCCTGGTAACCGGAATTAATAAAACGCTTTTCGCCGTAAGCAATGACGATCTTCGCCCGGCAATGACAGGCGTGTTTTTTGAATTGGATCCAAAAGGAATTACGTTTGTTGCCACAGACGCCCACCGGCTGGTACGCTACCGCAAAACGGATGTGAACTGCCCCCAGAAAGATAGTCTTATCGTTCCTAAAAAACCATTGAATCTTTTAAAAAGTGCGCTTCCGGATAATGAGGATGAGCTAAAAGTATCTTATAACAGCAATCATCTTTTTATTGATCACGGCACCACTGAGCTGGTTTGCCGTCTCATTGATGCCCGCTTCCCGGATTATAAAGTGGTGATCCCCGCAGAAAATCCGTATAAAATGACAGTAAGCCGCGCCGATTTTCAAAACGCTCTCCGCAGGGTGAACGTATTCAGTAACAAAAGCACCAACCAGGTTGCGCTTAGTATTACCGGAGCCGAATTGCAGTTAGCAGCACAGGATATTGACTTCAGCTTTGAAGGTAATGAAAGGATGAACTGCCGTTATGAAGGGGAGGATATGCAGATTGCTTTTAATGCTAAATTCTTAATTGAGCTGCTTAATGCTACCGATAGCACTGAAGTAGTAATGCAGTTATCCACACCTTCAAAAGCCGGGATTATAACGCCGGTAGATAAAGAAGAGAACGAGGAACTGCTGATGCTGGCCATGCCCCTGATGCTGAACCAGTAGCATATTAATTGTATGGTGTATGCCCTTCATTACGGTAAGGAGTTTTGATAATTATATTGACGCCAATCTGTATGAATGATTTTCTTCAATACTGGGAGCATATACCCAGCGCTCACCGGGTGCTGATATTGATGGGGGGAATGATTGTCTTCTGGCTGATCGAAGGTTATTATCCCTTGTTCCGTTTTTCATTTAAAAGATACCGGCATGCCGGCGTTAACCTTGTTTTTTTAGCCTGTACGCTGGTGCTTAATATTATTTTTGGGTACACTACCATTAAAGTATGCAGTTGGGTAACAGCGCACCAGTTTGGTTTGCTGTATGTATTTGACCTGCCGGTATGGATAAAAATAATTGCCACGCTTTTCTTCCTCGACTTTTTCGGACAGTACGCCCCGCACTACCTCATGCATAAAATAAAATGGATGTGGAAGTTTCACATGGTTCACCACAGCGACACCAAGGTTGATGTAACCACCGGCACCCGCCATCACCCCGGTGAGTGGCTGTTTCGCGAAGCTTTTACAGTTGTTGGCGTACTGGTGCTGGGCGTTCCTGTTGCCTATTATTTCCTGTACCGCAGCGTATCAGGTTTCTTCACCCATTTTACCCACGCTAATATACGGGTGCCGCTATGGCTCGATAAACCATTGAGTTGGGTATTCATTTCACCCAATATGCATAAGGTCCATCATCATTTTGAGCGGCCTTTTACCGACACTAATTTTGCGAATATCTTTTCTTTATGGGACAGGATGTTTGGCACATTTGCCTACGAGGATCCGCGGAATCTTACATATGGGCTGGATGTGCTGGAGGGCAGGGATGACGAAGATCTCGGCTACCAGTTCAGGATTCCTTTTGACAAAACGATAAAGACGGATTATTAATGATCGTCCTATCTTTGAAAAAAATATTACTATGAAGATCGTTGCCATGATTCCTGCCCGCTATGCCGCTTCCCGTTTCCCGGGAAAGCTGATGAAAATGCTGGGCGATAAAAGTGTAATAAGGCACACGCATGACAACACGGTTGCCACCGGCTTGTTTGACGAAGTTTGGGTAGTAACCGACAGCGATATTATTTATGATGAAATAACAGCGCACGGCGGCAGCGCGCTGATGAGCACTAAAGAGCACGAATGCGGAAGCGACCGGATTGCGGAAGCCGCTGCACAAATGGATATTGATATTATTGTGAATGTGCAGGGCGATACGCCATTTGTTAAGCGTAAGCCTTTGCAGCAGCTTATTGAATTATTTAACGATGATACGGTGGAAGTGGGTTCCATGATGCGGCCGCTTAAAGAAAAAGAGCTGATTGAAAATCCCAATATAGTAAAAGTAGTTACCAGCCTTAATATGAATTCCCTGCTGTTCAGCAGAAATCCTATTCCCTATCCACGCAATGAATCTATACCTGTTGTTCACTATGAACATATAGGCATATACGCTTTTACGAAGCAGGCATTGCTGAAATTTACAAAATGGCCCGTAACACCGCTGGAAGATGCCGAAAAAATAGAATGCCTGCGCTTTCTGGAACACGATATACCGTTGCGCATGACCATTGTAGACTACAAAGGCGTTGGTATTGATACGCCCGAAGACCTGAAAAGAGCCGTGGAGTTTTTATGATCTCACTTTATACACAAACAAATGATACTGCCCGGTTATGCCATCGCCGGCACAAGGGGATGTCATACTTTTGATAAAATAACGTGAGTTTTGGAAGTTATTGAACCACATAAAAACAGAGGGATATAGATTTCACACAGGTATCAGGCAGTACGCTATGGGTTTTCTTTGTGTACTATATTTTTATGTGTTAAATACCCAAAAACATAAAGAATAACAAATTGATCTCCATTTCCGAACATCCAAAATTCAGATTAAATTATGAACTGGGTACTGTTAATTATCGCGGGATTGTTTGAAATTGGCTTTGCCTCATGCCTGGGCAAGGCAAAGGAATCAACCGGCAGTGCAGCTAATATGTGGTACGCCGGTTTTTTTGTATGCCTGTCTATCAGCATGTATTTACTGGTAAAAGCTACGCAAACCTTACCTATCGGTACCGCTTATGCGGTATGGACGGGCATTGGAGCTGTAGGCACCGCTTTGATGGGCATTCTTGTATTTAAAGACCCCGCCGATTTTTGGCGTATTTTTTTCATTACTACACTTATAGGTTCTATTATAGGGCTAAAAGCTGTTTCGCATTAGGTATTGCCACCACACGGCATAAAAGCGGCAGGTGGTCGCCGATTTTAAACGGCAGTTAATGCCGGGGCATCGCAAGCTGCTGTATTAAATTCCCGATCTGCTTTTTATACCCCGAAAGAAAAGGCCTGAACACAGAAAAATTAAAAGGAAAGTTTTCGGCTTCCCGGAGGCTTTGCTGCAGGGAGAATGCGTTTTCTGCACAAGTATAAAAAATTTTATTCTGGTGAAGCCATTGTGCAAGATACTCCTGTTCGGGCTGACCCGGGGTAGGAATCAATATGGCTTTATGTTCCAGTTGCACCAGGTCCATAACGGAAGTATAGCCACTGCGGCAGATCACCCATTCCGATTGTTGTATGGCAGCACCCAGCTCACCCGATGAAAAAAAATTCACTATTGCTGTACTTCCATCCACTTCCATAACGTCATTACAATCCGGGAGTCCGCGTACTACCAATGCTTTTCCCTTGTATGTTTTGAGTTCATTCAGCAGCACCTGTTCCCATATCGTACGCCGTGGCTCGGGGCCCGACAGTATGATCAGCAGATCATATACTTTGTTTTCCTCCTTTTTTTCAAACCGCGACAAGGCGCCTGTATAGCTTGTATGCGGAGGCAATACCGCCGGATGCGACAAGTCTCCGGCAAGGTTCTCCGTTCCTTTAAAATCAGGCACCCAGCATTCATCGAATTTCCTGATCTGCCTGTAATTGATTTTCTGTATGAGCTTATCCGCCAGTTTTCCCATTCCTGTTTTAATACCCAACTGGTGGGTGATGAAAACAGAAAATGCTTTCCCGGAATAAAGTCCGTACCGGTTATCGCTTATGATAACATCAAAATGATACTCATCCATTGCTTTTTTCAGCCAGCGGTGTTCCCGCTTTACAGAAGCTATTATTGCAGGAATTTGTTTGACCATCGTCCATCTGAAACCGGATTTTGTGTTATGGTAAATAATATTATACCCGTCTAAACGCAAAAAAGGCAGTAAGGGGAACTCCTTACGAAGCAGTTGCAAACTGTTTCCGCCCGCGGCGATCCATACTATGCAGTTCCGGCTAATCAATTCATTTATAACAGGAATACAGCGGGTAGCATGCCCCAGGCCCCAGTTCAATGGCGCCACTAATATTTTTGGGGGATGCATGCCGGAATTCAAATTAAACAGGTATTATTGTTAATCCTTTTAAAAGCGTTATGGCTATAACAATAATTTAAAGATAATTTAGTTTAAATTTACACCACGCAGCAATTCAGAAAATAATGAGGAAAAGAAGCTATAAGATTTTTTTAGTGTTGTTTCTGCTGATAGCAGTTATGACGGCCGGGTGTGGTGTTTTTAAAGGCGGGCAAAAGGGTTGTGGTTGTCCCAGTAAGAAGGGAATGGTAGGTTATTAACAGCGCGAATACACTATCCATAATTGAAATCCTATAAGTATGAAAACATCCAATCGTGATTTACTTGTATTACTGAAAGATGAAGCTATGACCAACCAGGCCATAGAACAGGAAGTAGAGCAATTAAATGAGATACTTTTTCATATAGAGTCTGCAGATACTTTTTGCGGGGCAAATGAAGTTATTGATATGAATAAGTACAGGATATTGCAGGATGAGAAGTTTTTGGCAGAGATGATGTACCAGAGTGAATTAAAACCCTTCATTTTTCTTTGCAATAAGAACTGACCTCTTTGTTGTTCGTCATATTACAAACGAACCCGTACGTGTACGTTAATTCAGGGTCGTTCATTCACTTCGTGTACATGCACCCGTTATTTCCCTTCCAGTTGATCACAATAATCAAGTGACCCCAATCTTAACCGGACCGGAATTTTTACAGCCTTTTCAAGCTGCCATTCTTTTTTACAAAAAAAGCCCAGGCAGGAACTGTAATAAGCCGCAGGCGGTGCAGCATCAATTTTTTTTAACCGCAGCATACTGCGCATCATTTGTGTACTATCGGCATATGCCGCCTGCTGTTGCTGAAACCAGCTATAATTTAATGTATAAGTCTTATGCTGAGCCGGAACTGCATATGCTGATATATTACCGTTGTATTGTATTTGCGCCAGGCTATGATTACAGCACAAGCACAGCATTAAAGAAACAGTTACTCCAAAGTATAGTATAGCTTTCATTTGCTCTGTAAAGATACTGTATGGAATCGTTATGCTGTTTTGCTTACAGGCTGCGGTATTTTATAATAGGCCGGCTTTCTGCCGCTGTAACAATTTTCCTGTTGTTCCGACTAATATATTTGCAGGTATAATAACAGCTTGGCTACAGATCAAATACAGGAACGGTTCCTGGAATTAATACAGGAAAATGCAGGCATCATACACAAAGTATGCCACCTGTATTGTCATTCGGCCCAGGACAGGCAGGATCTTTTCCAGGAAATTATAGTACAGCTCTGGAAGGCTTTCCCCAAATTCAGGAATGAGTCAAAGATCAGCACGTGGATGTACCGGATCGCACTAAATACCGCCATCTCCGATTTTCGCAAACAACAGCGAAGAATCATCACAACGAGTGAATTACCGGCGGAATCTATGGAACTGCAGGAACACAACATACTGGAACAGAAAGAACGGCTGGCACTCTTGCAAGAAGCTGTGACCCATTTGTCCGATATTGAAAAAGCCATATTAATGCTATACCTCGAAGAAAACAATTACCAGGAAATGGAAGAAGTACTGGGCATTGGCCAGGCAAACCTGCGGGTTAAAATAAACCGAATTAAAGAAAAGCTGCGCAGGCATACCGGGCAGATGCAATAGCTTTCTTTACTATAGTGTTCAAATAATAGGAATAATGGAATTAGAATATTTAAAAGAGGCGTGGAAAAAAGCAGGTGAAGTTGATGCTATGCCTGTTGAGGAAAAGCAACAGTTGCTGCTTTTACCCGGCACCCCGTCTCAAAGCCTTGTTTCAAAAATAAGACGCAATCTTTTTTATGAATTGCTTATTGTGCTTGTATGTGTTACCGCTATAGCTGTGTTTTATTTTGTGTCATTTGGCGGCCGGCTACAGGAAGTAAGCTGGGCTTATATACTGCTGGCTATTCTTTTTATAAGCTATTTTTATAAGAAGAATAAATTGCTCAAAGCCATGCAATGTCCTGCATGCCAGGTAAAATACAACCTCAGCTTACAACTGGCAACACTGGAAAAATATGTGCGGCTTTACCTTATTGCCGGCACCGCAATGGCCCCGGTTGTTATGCTTCTCTTTTATTTGCTTTTACATTATAAGCACATCATTATTTTTGCTTCGGCATACGCCGGAAAAGAACCTTCGGCATTTGCTTTGCTATATCTGCTGATTACCGTTATTTTTACCATTATCTTTTATTTTTTTAACCGGTGGTACGCAGGTCGTTTATACGGCAGGCATATTCAAAAGCTAAAAAACCTGTTACTGGAAATGGAAGAATGATGTGAATGAGGATTAATAAGAAATGTATTAACATGCGCAAACTTCCTGTTTTATTTACCGCTTTTTTTGTACAGCATTTTTGTGCTCCCGCTGTTACTGCACAAACAGATAATGCGCTGCTATGGGAAATTTCCGGGAATGGTATCAGCAGCCCGTCTTATTTGTATGGCACTGTACACATGATCTGTACTGAAGATTTTGTAACGGGCAAACAGCTTCAGGAAAAATTTAAATCCGCACAAAAGGTTTTTCTTGAAGTAGATATGGATGATCCGGCCATGAATATGAAAATGATGCAGCTTTCCCTGCTGCAGGGCAAAAAGCTGAGTGACATGTTCAGCGACAGCGATTATAATAAGCTGAATATTTTTTTTCGTGATACCATTGGTATGCCGCTCACCCTGCTGAATACCATGAAACCTTTTGTATTGTTCAGCATTCTTACCCTTAAAAGCCTTCCCTGTGCTGAACCCCAATCGTACGAGATGACCTTTGTTAACATGGCAAAAGAACAAAATAAAGAAGTGCTGGGGCTGGAAACCATTGAAGATCAAATGAAAATATTTGACGATATGCCCGACAGCGTGCAGGTGCAAATGGTAATGCGGTATGTTAATGGATTTGATGAGCAGAAAAAAGAGTTTGTCAAAATGATTGACGCCTATAAGCAGGAGAATCTTGATATGATATACCGGCAGATTATGTCTTCACCCGATATTGCCGGCTCGGAAGAAGTGCTTTTATATAACCGTAACCGCAGATGGATACCCGTTATGGAAAACGCCATGCAAAGCGGAAAAATATTTTTTGCCGTAGGCGCAGGACATCTTGGCGGTCCGAAGGGCATTATTAACCTGCTGCGGGAAAAAGGATATACGGTTAAAGGAATAAAAGAGGAGAGATAGAAAGCACCAAAAACCAAATGACAAAAACCAAATAAAATTCAAATGCTGAATCCGAATACTAAAGTTCGAAATCCGAAACGAAATGCAACGATAAACCCAATATTGAAACGGATTTTCCCCTGCAACCTGCAACCTGTACCATCTCTCAAACCTAATCCTGTCCTGCATTACCTAATACTGCTGCAAGTTCTTTTTCCAGCGCATCTCCTCTTAAATTCATGGCAATAATCTTTCCCCCCGGATCTAACAGCAAATTATAGGGAATGCCTTCAATACCATACAATGGCACTACCATACTTTCCCATTCCTTTAAATCGCTTACATGCTGCCAGGTTAATCCGTCTTTATGGATAGCGTTTAACCACGCTGCTTTATCCTTATCTAAAGACACACCAAGGATCGTAAAGTTTTTGTCTTTGTAGGCATTAAAGGCCGCTACGATGGATGGGTTTTCTTTCCGGCATGGTCCGCACCAGCTCGCCCAAAAATCTACCAACGTATATTTTCCCCTGAAAGATTCCAGCGTAACCGTTTGTCCTGTGGTATCGGGTAAACTAAATGCCGGTGCAGTTTTTCCAACAGCCGGCATAGCCATCTGCCGGGTAAGCAACGCGGTATAGGCATCGCTTATTCTTTTTACTTCTTTATTGTTGCTAAAGCGGCCCGCCAGCCTGGTAACAAGCGGTTGCATTATCGCGGGATCCATATTCTTTTGCTGTAAAATACCAAGCGCATATAAAGCGGTCGCGGAACTGTTTGCCGTGTCGGTATAACGTACCAGATATTCCTGCGCCTCCGCTGTTTTTTGCTGCGCAGCGCTGCTCCATATGTTTTTTAAACTGTCTGTTTCACTTTGTATACTATTGCTTTTCAGCGTGTCAATAGCCGTCAGATAACCATTAAAAGTAACAAGCAAATTTTTGAGTGATGAAGAGGCTGGGGAAGAAGTAGTATAGCCTGAAAAATCATTCCAGTTCGCAGCAATATGAATCACAGGCTCATCATTGCTGAATAAAATATACCGGCCATCCTTTTCAAACCGCACACTATAAATACCTTGCGCGTCCATAAGCGTTTCAAACCGGCAACTGCTGTTCCCCGCTTCAATAGTGGCGGTATCCAGTACTACAGCCGATGTTCCGTAAGCTTTTCCGATCAGGGATACTACCTGTGTTTCGGGGTTGTTTTGCAGGGTGATGCTTACCTGCGTGAGCTCCCGTTTTTCTTTACAGGCGGTAAAAAGAAGCACAGTAATGATCAATACATTAAATACCGTGACTATGCGTTTCATATAAAATCATTTCAGCCTGCAAGATATTCAACATTACCCAGTATAAAAAAGGCGGCTGCCTGTATGCAACCGCCCCGGAATATAAATCATTATGAGCTTCCGCTACAGGTCTGTCGTTTTTAAATTTTTGGGGATCTTTATATCAATCTGCACGGTTTGATTATTGCGCAGCACGGTAACCGGGTAGGACGATTTGTCTTTCAGCTCACTTATCTTCTTTTTAGCATCGCCGGCATTTCTAATTTCCGTGCCATCAATTGAAGTAATAATATCATCTTTTTGTATGCCCGATTTTTCGGCCGGGGAAGCCTCGTTTACATCCAATACTTTTACCCCGTTACCTTCTTCCGTATCCTGTATGCGAATACCCAACTGTGGTTTGCTGTTAAACATACCCCAATCGCCCTGCCAGTTTTGAGGCCCGCGAAACTGAAATGATTTCGACATGTCTTCATTGAAGGAAGGTGCATCAAAATGAAAGGTGCGTGCCGGTGACCTGCGCTCTCCCAGGGTAACCTTCACCTTCTTCTGTTTGTTATCACGCAGATATTGAACCTGTATGTCATCGCCGGGTTTCAAAGCGCTGATGGCATTAGAGAGGGAAGAAGGATCCGTAATTTTTTTATCACCTGCTTTTGTAATAATGTCTCCTTTCATTAATCCCGCCTTTCCGGCCGGGCTGTCATCTGTTACCTGGCTGATCTTTGCTCCTTTTTCATCTTTTTCCGTATATACGCCAAGCAGGGCTTTGGGCTCCGTGGTAGTTAAAGCATCATCACCCGAAAATCCCCAACCCAGGGGTGGAACAGGAGCGCCCGGCGGAAATGGAGCACGCGGCGCCCGGAACGTCCTGCTACCGTCTGCCCAATCATTATCTGGTCCAAAAATTTTCCTTTTCCGGATAATAATATCATCATCATTAAATTCCGCTAAGGGTTCTCCATTAACGGTAATTTTATCTCCATCCACCACAATGGTTATTTTCTCATCCTTATCACCCTTTTTTTTGATGATGATCTCTTCCTCTTTTTGTTTTTTATTTTTCAGGTCCTGTGCGCTAACGGAAACGCTGACCAGCATACAGGCAAACGCCAGTATAGTTAACACAGTACCTTTACAAAATGCTGTTTTCATACCATTTGATTTTTAATTACGAAAGTATTAGTAGATCAAATGTAAAGCATTTCTTTTAAATACGAAACATTTCGGAAATGTTAAAATACCGACAGGATGGGTATAATCAATTGAACGAAGGTATAGCCCACTATACACTGCCATGAGGTTGTTACCGCGCTGATGCTATGTTACTTTTTTGCAACAAACTGCCGGAGCTGTTCCCTGTATGCACTTCCCCTTTTGTAAGCCGAATAATCTATGCCCGACAGCAGCAGGGCCTGTATAATAAGCGCTATTCCAGTGCCTGTTCGGAATGCAGAACCTATTTGGATGTTTACAAAAAACAGGCGGTTCGTCCATAGCAATACCACACCTGCAGCCAGCAAAATAAATTCCAGCGCTAAAAAAACAGTTATGCCCTTTACTGCTTTTTCTATACGGGGCAGCTCTTCTGCTTTTAATTTGCCCGGGTTCATGTCGTATGCATATACCACATCAATTCGCTGCTTGTCGCTTTTTACATATATGCTATAGCCTGTTGCCATTTGCACTACACCCAGGATGACCAGGGGCCATGCTGCGCCTTTATATAACGGGGTTTTCAAAAAAATAAAAAAGATAACAGCAATTACCATAGCCGCAATACCTATAATGAGCAATAACATACCTGCATTTCTCTCGGCAATAAAATATTGTTCTATACCTGCTTTGGTGAGCATACTGTACGTTTTAAGATACTTTACCGTATTACCATTTTAAATAATTTCAGCCGGCCTTTAAACGGAGGATATTTCACGGCGGGATCAATCCATACTGGTGTTTTTAATACGGATTTTAACCGGCTGAAGGCATCGAAAGAATACTTCCCGTGATAGTTGCCCATGCCGCTGTTGCCAACGCCTCCGAAGGGCATGGAATGGCTGGCGAAATGCGCCAGGGTATTATTAATGCAGCCGCCTCCAAAATGTACCGTATTGATCCACGCTTTTTCTTTCTGCCTGCTGCCGGTAAACAGGTAAAAAGCAAGCGGGTTCGGATTGCGTTCTATAACGGCCAAAGCTTCCTCCATGCTGTTAAAAGTAATAAGGGGTAAAACAGGCCCAAATATTTCCTCATTCATCAGCGATGCATCCAGTGATACATTATCCATTAAAGTAGGCTCAATAAAAAGATTGGCTTTGTTGTGTGCGCCGCCAAACAATATATTGCCCTGCTGCAAATAGCTCACCAGCACATCAAAACGTTTTTCATTGATGATTTTGCCATAATCATAACTTAAAGCGCTATCGCTATAAAATGCCTGAATTGCTTTTTTCATCTCCTCCACTAACCTTTCTTTTACCGAGGCATGCACCAGGATATAATCGGGAGCAATACAGGTTTGTCCTGTATTCGTAAATTTTCCAAACACCAGGCGCTTTGCCGCAACAGCTATAGGGGCATCTGCTTCTACTATTGCCGGGCTTTTGCCGCCCAGCTCAAGTGTTACCGGAATAAGTTTTTTTGCAGCCAGCTCATAAATGGCTTTGCCAACCGGTATGCTGCCGGTAAAGAATACATGATCGAACCGGAAAACATTCATCAACTCCGGAATTACCTGCGCGCCCTCTCCCTGAACTACGGAGATATACTCCGGTGGAAAAACAGAACTGATTATTTTTTCAATCAGTACTGAAGTATGAGGCGCCATTTCGGAGGGTTTTATAACGATGCAATTACCCGCGGCAATGGCACCGGCTACGCCCAGCATAACCAGTTGCAAAGGATAGTTCCATGGCGCTATAATGAGCACTACGCCCAGGGGATCTCGGTACACCGTACTGCCCGATGGAAAATTAACAACACTCACCGATACGGTTTCAGCCTTCATCCATTTGCGCAGGTTTTTAAGCATATAGCTGATTTCCGCGAGTATAAGTCCCAGCTCCGAAAAATAAGCTTCTTCTTTACTTTTTTTGAGATCGGCGTATAAGGCATCATAGATCTCCTGCTCATGCTGCAACAGTGCCTGCTTTAATTTTTTTAGCTGCAGCTTTCTGAAAGAACAGGAACGTGTGGCCCCGCTGTTATAATAAGTACGGATGAGCTGCAAAGCTTCGGTAGCATTCATGTGGTTGATTTGGCCATATGTTGTTTACGCTAAATCTAATTTAGGTTTATTCTGTAGTATTTTTTCAATTTTTTCAATGATCTCAGGAGTGAGCAGTGCAACCACATCAAGCGCTTTTAAATTTTCCTCTAATTGCTGCTTTTTTGTTGCGCCAAGTATAGTGGTGGTAACGTTGGGGTTATGGATGGTCCATGCAATGGCTAGAGACGCCAGCGGTATATTCATCTTTTTTGCCAGATCTCCCAGTTTTCTTACTTTTTGTATTTTATCGTCCTGCACCCACCTTTCCTTCAGCCAGTCGAAACCTTCAATAGCCAGCCGCGATCCGGCAGGAATGCCGTCATTGTACTTGCCTGTTAAAAACCCTGCTGCCAGCGGGCTCCATATGGTAGTGCCCATACCTGCATTTTGAAAAACAGGCAAATAATCCTGCTCCATCTTAAACCGTTCAAACATATTATACTGGGGCTGCTCCATGGCAGGCCCGATGAGTTTATATTGCTGCGCCACACGGTGGGCTTCCATAATTTCGGCGCCGCTCCACTGGCTGGTGCCCCAGTACAGGATTTTGCCCTGTTGTATTAAATGGTTCATTGTCCACACTACTTCTTCAATGGGTACGGTGGTATCCGGACGGTGACAAAAATACAAATCAAGATAATCCACCTGCAGGCGCTGCAGGGCTTCCTGGCAGGCTTCAACCAGGTGTTTGCGGCTAAGCCCGGTTTGATTGGGCTTGTTGTGCTTTCCCCTCCAGCCAAAATAGGCCTTGGAAGAAACAATATAGGAGCTGCGTTCCCAGTTTTTTCGCTTCAGTACCCTTCCCATCAGTTTTTCACTTTCCCCTAACGCGTATACTTCCGCGTTATCAAAAAAATTAATGCCACTGTCGTAGGCAATACCCATCAGTTCATCTGCCAAACGATCATCAACCTGTTTATGAAAAGTAACCCAACTGCCATAAGATACAACACTTAGTTGCAATCCTGTATGTCCCATAATACGATAATCCATGCCTAAAAAATTAGTAATCAACAATATAAAATGGATACTCAAATTTAAGCCTTTCTCAGGTAGCAAGCATCCTGCGGTTGGTTGCAATATCCGTTTATTTCAAAGTTTTTTCCTTTTCTTTGTAAGGAAGGGGCTGTATATGGAGCAAAAAAATTATTTTAGCAATTAATTGAGGTATGAACAGGATGAGTTACGAAATTAAACAAGATGGCAAGTTCAAATATGTAGAGGAAGGGAATGGTGAAACATTGATTTTACTTCACGGCCTCTTTGGAGCCCTGAGTAATTTTGGGGATCTTATTGAATATTTTCGCAGGCAATACAAAGTAGTGGTGCCTATGCTTCCCTTGCTGGAGCTTGATCTGTTGCACACTTCCGTTGGCGGGATAGAAAAATTTGTGCACAAATTTATAGAGCATAAGTCCTATTCAGGCATTCACCTTTTAGGTAATTCATTGGGAGGACATGTGGCTTTGCTTTATATTTTGAAACACCCGGAAAATATTAAATCACTGATCCTTACCGGAAGCTCAGGATTATTTGAAAGCGGGATGGGAGATACGTATCCCAAGAGAGGTGATTATGAATACATCAGGGCTAAAACAGAACTTACTTTTTACGATCCTAAAGTAGCTACAAAAGAACTGGTAGATGAAGTATTTGAGATTACCACCAACAGGTTAAAAGTGATAAAGATTATTGCATTGGCCAAAAGTGCCATCCGCAATAACCTCGGTGAAGAGCTGAATGAAATTAAACAACCTACTTTGCTGGTATGGGGCAACAATGATTCTATTACTCCGCCCTTTGTTGGCAGGGAGTTCAACCGCCTTATCCCTAACAGCGAATTACATTTTATTGATAAATGTGGACACGCGCCTATGATGGAAGTGCCTGATGAGTTTAACAAAATTTTGCATCAGTTTCTCACAAAATTGAATGAACCTGCAGCGGTAAACGGCTAATTGGCATCTATCTGTATAAGAAAATATACTTCTTATGTTTGCAGGAGAACTTATATCGCGGAATATTCCATTTTTACATTTGGATGATAATGCAGGCAAGGCCTTGCAGGAGATGAATGATTTTCATGTATCTCACCTGCCGGTTGTAGATGAAGATAAATACCTGGGGCTGGTTAGCGAAGATGATTTGTTAGATACCAACGACAACCGCACCATGGAAAGCCTGAAAGGGAGCTTTACCACCCCCTTCGTTCGCCAGAACGACTTCTTTCTGCTGGCGGTAAAAAGAGCAAAAGACCTTCATATATCTGTAGTTCCGGTTATTTCCGAACAATATGAATTACTGGGCGCTATTGGTGAAGAAGATTTATTCAGGCAGCTCGCTGTTTTTGCGGGGATTGAAGAACAGGGTGGGATCATCATATTAGAAATGGAGAAAAGCGACTTTTCAGTCGGCGAAATAAACAGGCTTATTGAATCTAACGATGCTTACATTACCCAGCTTAACAGCTACTTAGATACGCCTACCCAACTGCTTACGATTACGATCCGCATCAATAAAGCAGAAATATCAGACATCCTGGCCACCTTTCAACGGCATGAATACAATATAAAATATTACTATGGTGAAGAGTTATACCAAAATGAACTGCAGGATAATTTCGTTCACCTGATGAATTATCTTAATATATAAGGCATCATTTATTATTGCCGGTGAACAAACCTTTACATAATAATCCTATTTTAGTTCTTTAGTCATTAAAAAAATACACATCAATAGAGCGGATGAGCGTACGGTATAAATACCTGTTGTTATGCGGGATGATGCTTTGTTATTTTCAATGTTTGTTAGCCCAGGAAAACGAAGAAATACCCCATGAAGATGATAATGTGCTTAAATCGTCTTTTCTTACCATACGCAACGTTGCCATCACCGGCAACAAAATTACCAAAGCTTATATCATAGCCAGGGAAATACCCATGAAGGAGAACGGAAAATATTCTATTTCCGATATTCTCAGGAACCTTCCCCGCTCCAAACAAAACTTAATTAATACCGGTCTTTTTATTGATGTTACGGTTGATTTTACCAATTGGTTCAACGATTCAATAGACCTTGTTATAGATGTAAAGGAAAGGTGGTATTATTTTCCCGTTCCGTATTTTAAACCGGTTGACCGCAACTTTAATGTGTGGATAAATGAATACAATGCCAGCCTGGCGAGGGTAAACTACGGCATCAAGCTTATTGGTAACAATGTAAGCGGCAGAAACGATAAATTAAATATATGGCTTATTACAGGGTATTCGAAGCAGGTGCTGCTTAACTATACAGCGCCTTATTTTGATAAGACTTTAAAAAACGGCATGAGCGTTGACTTCCAGTTCTCGCAGAACAAGGAAATCAACTATAGCACGGAAAATAACAAGCAAATATTTTATAAAGATGAAAGCAGGTTTGTAACGGAAAAACTGCGTATAGGCCTGGGGTATAGCTACCGAACGGGCTATATCAGGAGGCATAACGTAAAATTGAGCTATAATGTAAATAAGATCAATGATTCCGTATTTAATCTTAACCCCGAATACTACGGCAATGCCGCAAAAGCGGTAAAATACCCGGAGCTGAATTATCAATACCAGTATTTTAATCTTAACTATATTCCTTATCCTCTAAAGGGATTTCAATGGGAGTTTTCTTTTGTAAAAAGAGGCATTACCCGCAATATGAACCTCTGGGAGTTCTCTGCAAAAGCAGGAAAATACTGGGAATTATTTCCTACCTATTATTTTGCGTTGCAGGGCGTGGCAACCGTTAAGCTGCCATTTGATCAGCCTTACTTTAACCGGCAAATGATGGGTTACAACGATATGTTCATGCGGGGGCTGGAATATTATGTTGTAGATGGTGTTGCCGGCGGCCTGTCTAAAATAACGTTAAGAAAAGAAGTGTGGCGGCCTACTTTACGCACAGGCTTAAAATCGCGTTCTTACGGAAGCATTCCCTTCAGGTTTTATGTGAAAGCGTATGGCGATCTGGGCTACGTGTACAGTAAACCCGTTATGAACGCTAATCCCTTAAACAACCGTTTATTATATACCGGAGGCGCCGGAATAGATATGTTGTCTATTTATGATCTTACCCTTTTCCTGGAATACAGCTTTAACCAATTAGGAGAAAAGGGCTTATTTTTACAGGCCCGTCTTGGTTTTTAGAAAAATACAAAATGAAACGGAGCATGATAAATTTTTCTCATAGAGGAGGTTGTATGCTTTGCGGAGTTCCCTGTCTACCGAACAGGCAGGCGTCAGACCATTAAAACATAAAAAATATACTGATGAAAATCGCTATATACAGCCGTGGTGGCGAAACCGTGAGGCAGGAAGACCTTATACTCCTCTTGGATGAACTGGAGAAGCATAAGATATCTTGTTACATCCAGCACTACTTTTTTGAGCAGGTCAGGCATCTCTTTCCGCCAAATCAATACCCAACATTTATTGATGCGGGTGACCTGGATGATAGTTTTGAGTGCATAATAAGCATGGGGGGTGATGGTACCTTATTAGATACCTTAACTTTTATCAGGAATAGTAATATACCCGTGCTGGGCATTAATTTCGGCCGCCTGGGCTTTTTGGCTACCATTGGCAAACATGAGCTTGCCCATACCGTAAATGCTTTGGCTAACCGCACGTATGTAATTGACAAAAGAAGCCTTATTCATTTGGATGCCAGCATCCCGCTCTTTGGTAAAACACCCTATGCGCTTAATGAGTTCGCCATACATAAAAGAGATACTTCCTCCATGATTAAGATCCACACTTACCTCAATGGAGAGTTTTTAAATACCTATTGGGCAGATGGTATCATTGTATCTACGCCTACCGGATCAACGGGCTATTCTTTAAGCTGCAACGGACCCATATTGTTTCCCGATTCAGGAAGCTTTATTATAACGCCGGTGGCGCCTCATAACCTTAACGTTCGACCCATTGTTATTCCGGACAACAGTATTGTTTCCTTTGAAATAGAAGGCAGAACCGACCAGTTTATATGCGCATTGGACTCCCGCCGGGAGATTGTGAATAAAGACATACAACTGGCTGTTAAGAAAGAAGCGTTTACAATAAGTTTGATAAGGCTGAGCGAAAACAGCTTTTTACAAACCCTCAGGGGTAAGCTTTCGTGGGGATTAGATAAAAGGAATTAAAATAAGGGTTATTTAATGTTATTTGAGATGGATGGAGGTGCAAGGTACAGGTCTCAGGTTTCAGGGGAAATTCGTTTCAATATGAGCTTATTGTATGCGGCTATCAGGTGTCAGCGCTCAGCAATCAGCCGTTGGCCATCAGTAAGTAACGACAGGCTGAATGTTCGGATTTTTAATTTATAGTTTGTGGTTGCATTTGACCTCGGATTTCGAACTTTAGTATTCGGATTTAGCATTTGAGTTTTATTTGGTTCTTGTTATTTAGTGCTTTTGTATTCCTTCGAATTTCGAATTCCCGGCTTCGGACTTATGACTTGGCTTTTCGGTATTTCTCCAGTACCTCCTTTGCCCGCTCCATTTCCTGATACAATAAGTGAATTTAATCCCTTATATTGCAGCAGATTATTAGCCGCGTCCCTTTATTTAATATGGCTATTATTCTTACTTCAGGCTTTCCGTTACCAGCCTGTCTCCAAAACATGCGCAAAAAACGTTGTATAAACCTGCAGCATGGACCTTACGGCCATTCTTCGGGAAATAATTGGTTTGCATGATTTTATATAAATACCTTTGCAGGGCGACTTTAAATTATACCCATTTAAATCGCATTCCCCTGGCCCTGTTTAAATAAGTTAATTTTTTGTCTATATTGCTGATTATTATTCTTTTGAAACGCACCTTCGCTCTTAAAGTTCTAAAGTCGTTTATATTTGTAAAAACCTTATCCGCACATGTTAATACACAATCCTGTGAATAGTAAGATCACTATCTTAATAGTTGATGATCATAAGCTGATCAGAGATACCTGGTCTTTTATTTTAAACAGCGACTCACGATTTCAGGTAATTGCTGAAACTGACTCGGGAAAAACCGCTATTGAGCTCGCTGAAAGCAACCATCCGGATATTATATTAATGGATATTAATATGACCCCGATGAACGGTTTCGAAGCCACAAAAGAAATCCGTAAAATATCACCCGATTCCAGGATCATTGGCGTTTCCATGCATTCGCAGCCTGCTTATGCCAAAAAGATGCTGCAGGTTGGCGCAATGGGATACATTACCAAAAACTCATCAAAAGAGGAAATGATCGGCGCTATCAGCGAAGTGGCACAGGGTAATAAATATATCTGCCACGAGGTAAAGACCATCCTTTCCGAACAAATCTTAGAAGACACCGAGAAGCCGGATATTAACCTGTTATCGCAGCGCGAAGTAGAGATCATCGACCTTATCAAACAGGGGCAGTCTTCAAAAGAAATTGCGCTGCAGTTGAGCATCACGCTTAAAACGGTAGAGGTTCATCGCCACAATATTCTGAAAAAGCTCAATTTAAAGAATACAGCCGCGCTGGTGAACTTTATTAATAATGCCGGAATAGCGTAGGCTCAGCAAAAATCTATTATTTTACATAGCAATATATTCCTGTTTAACAGCGGAAGCTTTGATGTATTTCATGTATTGATCATGCCGGCACTTTCTGTTACTACCATTCAAACCCATTTACACTGGGAAGATAAAGCCGCTAACCTGCGGATGTTAAAGGAAAAGATCATTGCCATACCACAACCAACAGAAGTAGTGATTTTGCCCGAAATGTTCAGCACGGGCTTTAGCATGTACCCCGAGGCACTCGCTGAAAAAATGGACGGTGATACCGTAGCATGGATGAAAGCCGTGGCGGCACAAAAAAAAATCATCCTTACCGGAAGTGTTATTATTGAAGAAGGCGGGCAGTACTTTAACCGCCTGATATGGATGCTGCCCGATGGCAATTATGGTTACTACGATAAACGGCATTTATTTGCCTACGCTTCGGAAGATGAACGGTATACCCCTGGTAACAAAAGACTTATCGCTTCCGTAAAAGGGTGGAAGATAAACCTGCAGGTTTGTTACGACCTTCGTTTCCCTGTGTGGGTGCGGCAAAAAAATTATCCGCGGCAGGATGGAGCGGCGAACCTTCCCGAATATGATCTCATTATTTATGTGGCCAACTGGCCAGAAAGCCGCAACCATGCCTGGAAAACCTTACTCCATGCCAGGGCTATAGAAAATCAGTGCTATGTTGCCGGCGTAAACCGTGTAGGGAATGATGGCAACAATATATACCATAGCGGCGATTCCATGATCATTGACCCGTTGGGTGAAACATTGTATACACAGTCCCATAAAGAAGAGGTGTTCACTACCGTTTTGCATAAAGAAAAATTAGAAGCGGTACGCAGGCAGTTTCCTTTTTGGAAAGATGCCGACAGTTTTTTAATTGATCCCTGAACCCATACTAATAAAATGAAAATAGCCTATACCAATTGCAGCATATACACCGGCATTAAAAAGGAAACGGGTAAAGCCATCCTGGTGAACAATAATATAACAGAGGGGCTGGTTAACGAAAAGGAATTGCCGGCAGGGTATGCCGTTAAGGATCTCGGTAAACTGAACATAGCGCCCGCTTTTATTGATCTGCAGATCTATGGTGGCGATGGCAAACTGTTTTCGGCCGAACTGAATACAGAAGCTATTGCCGCTACTTACCAGTATTGCCTCCGGGGCGGCTGCACACAGTTCATGCTTACCATGGCCACCAATACCATCGAAAATTTTTTGAAAGGCATTGAGTTGGTAAAGAAGTACTGGCAACAGGGTGGTAAAGGTGTGCTGGGCTTGCATCTGGAAGGGCCCTATCTTAATCCCGTAAAAAAAGGAGCGCATATCCTGGAATGCATTAAAAAGCCCACCGTTGACGAAGTAGCCATGCTGCTGGAAAAGGGTAAGGGCGTGCTTAAAATGATGACCATAGCGCCGGAGGTTTGCGATGCGGAAATCATACGGATGCTAATGGATAATGATATTATTGTTTCGGCCGGACATAGCAATGCCACATACGCTGAGGCTGCAAAGGGATTTGCTTTGGGTATTCCCGCTGCCACACATTTGTTTAATGCTATGTCGCCATTCCAAAGCCGCGAGCCGGGACTGGTTGGGGCTGTTTATAATAATGATACCGTTAAAAGCAGCATTGTTGCCGATGGCGTGCATGTTGATTTTGTATCGCTGCGCATCAGCAAAAAAATTATGGGTGAACGCCTGTTCTTCATAACAGACGCTGTTGCAGAAACAGCTAAAGGCGAATACCGGCATGTATTTAAAGGCGACCGTTATACACTTCCCAACGGAACGCTTTCGGGTTCCGCCTTAACCATGATGCAGTCGGTAAAAAACGCGGTGGCCCATGCCGGCATACCGCTTGAAGAAGCGCTGCGTATGGCTTCTGCTTATCCTGCGCAATTGTTAAAAACTAAAGTGCCTTTAGGGAAAATAGAAGCAGGCTATACCGCAGAATTTGTGCTGTTTAATGATGCGCTGGAAGTGAAGGATGTGGTTACTGTGTGAAATGTTTTCAACACGGCTACAGGAAGCGGATGAAGGTTAAATCCGAAGCCTGAATTTCGAAATCCGAGGGAAGACAAAGCACCAAAAGACAAATCACAAGGACCAAATAAAATACAGATGCTTCGTTCTCACCTTAACAGGCAGCCGTACATTACCGCACGATCTTCCGGACATAATTATTGCCGGGTGTTCTGGCGGTTAAAAAATAAACGCCACTGCTTAAGCCCTGCAACCCATCCATCATATAGCTGTACCTGCCCGGTGTGCACTGCAGCTGCTTCAGCATTATTGTTCTGCCATGCATGTCCATGATGCTGAACTGAACGGTTTGCCGCTTATCGCTGTAAAAGCTGATATCTACTTTATCGCTGAAGGGGTTCGGCGCCACGGTAAGGTTGAATTGCGTGTTGCTGCTGTCGCTAACGGCAAGCGTTTTACTGTAGGTGTGTTTGCCATCGGGTGAAACGATCCTGATCCTGTAAAACCGTTGGGCAGATACCAGCGGTTCCTTATCTGTAAAGCTGAATAAAGATGATGTGTTACCGGCATCGTATACTTTACCTATTGACCGGTAGGTTCCGTTAGCCTGGCCGGCAGCTTCCACTTCAAAATAAGCAACGCCCTGCCCGCTGTATTCCCAGGTTAATGCCACCTGGTTATTGCTCAGCCGCGACGTAAAGTTGGTAATGCCGAAGGGGAGGATATAGAGTGGCATCCATTGCTCAGTATTTAATTCGAACAAGCCTTGGTTAATAGTAACTGGAAGAGGTTCTGTTATGGCAAAATGCTCACTGGATATCAAAACCATTGTTTGGCTTGTGGCAGTTATCGCTTCCGCCTGACCTATACCAGTAGTAAGAGTATTTGCAATCAACCCTAAATCAATTTTTCTTTTATTCCCTGTTTCTATTATTGTATTATAATCATTAAAGCCACTTATAACCCATATCGCCACCTTTGGTAAAATAAGAGGATTGATTGAATATTCGGTTTCATAACCCAACAAGATAACAGCATTGTTGTTCGCCTTGGTTACACTTGTTATGCGAAAGTTCTCCGTATCCAGGCTTTCAAGGTATGTCGCTTCCTGGGTTCCGGGTGTAGCAGGTAATATATAATGTTTGGTACCGTTTCCATCCCAACCCTTGGTAAATAAATGCAGGTTACCATCGTGATATATCATCGCCTCACAGTCAAAAGGAGTGGTATTAAGATGCGGTGTAAAATCAGCTTGATCGCTGTATGTAAAATTAATCGTGGCAATATCCGCTGCGGCAATGGTGCCCGACTCTCCGGTAATAGTGGTTATAAGGCTTTTGGCAACTCTAAAAATTCTCAGGTTTTGCCTGGTTCCCGAATTGTTTCCAAAATCGCCTACATAAATATAATTGTCATCCTGTGTGATGTCTTCCCAGTCCATATTCACAGTGGAAACCTCCAGGGTAATCCTTTTAGATATCACTCCCGTTGCAGCGTCCATTTCATAAATAATGGGATCGTTACCACTGTCTTCATGTCCGTACAATTTTCCATTCCAGTAGATCATCCCGCTTATTTCCTGCAGGTCATCAGGAAGTGTAGCAATTCTTGAATTTAATAGTGCGGCAGAGCCGTCAGGATATCCGCATGATCCGTCGCTAATAGTAGCATTTTCAACATAATCAGGAGATGCAGGATCCATACAACCCGGCACATCCTGTGCCCGGAGCGAATGGCCCGCTGTTATGCACAGCAGAAGCACAATAAAAATGATACGCATTTTACAGTATTACTTTAAGGTTTCGTTTTTGCGGAACAGTGGTAATGGTCGCAGGGTAACGGAGGTTTTAAACAGGGATTGACTTGATGTAAACTAAATACAGCTACATGCCGCGATAGTGTAAGATTAGAAGTAAAACAGTGGGATAAGGGATTCGATCGGGATAAACCGGGTTGCTAAAGTAATAATTTTATAAGGATAAAAAAAGAAACGGTTGTGTTATTATTGCATTATCTCCGGTAAAGTTCCTGCAAGGTATGCTTATCCGTTAGTAATCATCGTATTTATTGTATTGCAGATGAATCTTTTATGATCTCTTTTACCTTATCCATTTTACCATCCCTGTCGCGCCTGATATTGTCAACCGTGGGTGGCACATATATATCGGGCATTACGCCCCTGCCATCTTTAGACGGGTGATGGTATTGCACCAAACGGAACAGGGGCATCCGCACTTTCATTTTGGTTTCGGGCAGTACTATATCCGGAATAAGAATGCCGCTGTTGCCATGCGCCCCGCCCCCGGCTTCTTCACCAATAAGCAACACGTTGGATTGTCCTTTTACGGTGTGTGCAAACAGGGTGGATGCCGAAAATGTGGGGCCGTTGATCAGCACAAATACCTGCCCGTTGTAATGATTTTTTTTGCGGGGATGAAATGCGTGCTTTTCCCAGTACCTGAAATGATACCTGCCGTCTTCCTTTTTAGTGGTGGTTAAAAAAAGGATCATCGAATTGAGCCATCCCGAGCTGAAGTAACGTTTGTAACGCCCCAGTCCGTTATGCATGGCCGTGGCGGTATCGGCAACTTTAAACGGTGTATCGCGGATATACCGGGCAAGGGAGGTATAGTTATTTACTTTACCACCGCCATTGGTGCGCAGGTCAATAACTAAGTTGGGCGTTTTTGCTTTGCGGAGCTGCCGGAAACTTTTCCGGTAAAAAGAAGGTAAGCGACCCTTGCTCCCGAAGCTGTGTATGGCCATTATCGCCAATGCATGAGCGGTATCCGCTTTAAACGATCTGAAGTTCTCCCATTTTGCCGGCTTATTTTCAGGGTCAATTTGTTTATTCCTGTTCCGGATAAAGGTTCTTGCCAGGCTGTCTGTAGCCGGGTCAAACAGGGGAACCGTAGCTGTTCTTTCCACCCCTGCGCTGTCTATATACCCCACCGCGTATTTTGCAGACAGTCCTATAATATTGCGGTGATAATAAGGGAATGCCGCGCTGAGCCGTATATAATTTACGTTCTCTGCGTAACCGTCTGTTGGCATGAACCGGAAAAGCGTATCGGCCAGTTGCCGCACATCAAGCCCGTTAATACGGGTAATTAACGTGCCCCTTTTTAGAATGCTGTCTTTTTTATTCAGGTTGGAAGTAAGCACCATCGTATCGGGCCATATTTTCATAAACAGCGGAAAGGAAGGCTGCGCATGCTCGCGCTGCCGCCGGCTGTAAGCCCTTGGATAGTTAAAGCTGGTATGCCCGCAATGCACTTTGGTAGTGAGCGGGGCCAATATAGTAAAGCCAAACTGCTGCCGTGTCATAGAGTCGGTAATGGCATTATAGTATTGATCAAAATAATAGTCCATGCTGTCTTTAGGCGTATACCAGTATAGTGCAGGGTGAAACCGCTCCATGATTTCGCGGAGCAGGGTATAATCTTTACGCAGGACTTCGGCGGGAAATTTTTTAGCCGGATCCATTGTTTTCCTGGCGGTTTGACAGCTTACCGCGAATATTATAAGTACAGATAATAGTAAACCATACTTAGACCTGTTTGCCATAGCAGTAAAAATAGATTCCAAAACTCAAACGGAGGAGAAAAATATATAGAGATGCGCCACTTAGTAAGGAAAAGACCGGATATTACAGAGCGGGTGGCACTTATGTAAGCAAAATACACGTTTTAAAATTTGTGGCCTCGCCAGGAATCGAACCCCCGCCCGTACCGAACGATACCCGCCCGAATGCTCGTTCAGGCGGGCGTTCGGGCGGGTGGATCTGGAGCTTCGGAAACTCTTATACTATCCCCGTCCGACTGGCGTCAGCCCCGCCTGAATGGCTCAGTCGGGCAGGCGGGCGGGCATTGTGCTACGAGGCCAGTACTTTTTTTAAGTATCTTCTTCCGGCTGCAGATTTATAGTATTTTTCTCTTTCTATTGCTTCCTGTTCTGTTTCAAACGCTTCAAAACAGACTAATGTGAAAGGAATATAAGGCCTGATTGATCCTGTCATTCCTGAATTGTGCTGATGTAACCTTTTTTCAAGATCACGGCAATGACCCTTGTAATAATAGTTATGCTCAACACTTTTTAAAACATAAGCATAAAACATAGGAAAAGCAGTAGTGGCCTCGCCAGGAATCGAACCTGGATCTGGAGCTTCGGAAACTCTTATACTATCCATTGTACTACGAGGCCAAGAACTATTTAAAAAAAGAACTACCTATTTTATACCATTGCTATCGAACCTCTATCCTAAGCCTTTGTACCTCAACGGGACATCTCGGAAACTCTTATACTATCCCCGTCCGAACGGCGTTCAGCCCCGCCTGAATGGCTCAGTCGGGCAGCCGGGCGGGCATTGTACTACGAGGCCAAAACAAATGTGATAATTTGAAAATATGGAAATGTGATTTTCTACGGGCTTCAAATATTATCACCAAAGAGCTTTTTGTTTGAAAAGTAAACCGGTGTATTTCACTTATCACATTTACACATCTCTCACATTTTCACATTACTTGATCAACCCATGCGCGTTTTCTGCGAATATTTTTACGGCGATGGCGAGCAAAACTACGCCAAAAAATTTACGCACCGCAATTAATCCGGCACTTCCTAAAATCCGGGCTATTAAATTCAACGACCTTAAAACCGCGTAAATGATAATAAGGTTAATAAAAATGCCCAGGAATATAGTGAGGTCAGAAAAATTGGCTTTAAGCGACATAATGGTGGTGAGCGTTCCGGAGCCCGCTATCAACGGAAAAGCAATAGGTACCAGCGTTGCCGCTTTTACATCTTTCTCACTTTTAAAGAATTCCAGTCCCAGCACCATTTCCAGTCCCAGTATAAAAATAACCACCGAACCCGCTACCGCAAACGTTTTGATATCCAAGCCCAGGATACGCAAAAAGCCTTCCCCTGCAAACAGGAACAGGATCATTAATCCACCGGAAATAAGCGTGGCGCGCAGCTCGTTTATACCGCCAATTTTTTGTTTCAGCGAAATCAATATGGGCACAGACCCAATAATATCAATTATCGCGAAAAGCGTAAATACAACCGTTACCAGTTCACTAAAGCTAAATGGCATAATTCCGGGTTTGTGCAAAGGTATTGTTCCGGCAACACAGATCGCGGGGTTAATAAAAAGTTTACTATTCACCTCTCACTTCTCACCTCGTGAAACGACAAACGATAAACGTGAAGCGAAAACTATTCACCATTTACCTCTCACTTCTCACCCCTCACTCGCCTCACACCCTCACATAAATCTTCTTCCTGTCCATCCAGTACCCGATCAGCCAGCATAAAAGCACATAGCAAACAGCAAAGGCAAGGGAACCCCACGCACCAGGCAGTATTTTCTGGAAAACGGTACTATTCGCCGCTTCATAAAGGGGTGTGCCGGAGCCGGTTTTGATCATATAAAATGCGGTATACAGTATTTCCGACAGGATATAAATGAAAAGCGGGTTTTTGCCAAATACCTGGAAAAAATAAGCGCCTTTGGTGATGGCCCTGATTTCCAGGATAAAAATGAGTATCCCTAATATAGCCAGGTCGAGCCCCACCGTGTACAGCACAAAAGAGCTGGTCCACAGCTTTTTATTGATGGGAAAAACAAAGTCCCAGAAATAAGCGATGCACAACAGCCCAAACGCCCCAATTAATAGTTTGGCTACCGTTTCAAAGCTTTTTCCTTTTTGCTGGATGAAAATACCGGCATAGTAACCCGCTATTACGTTTACAATGGAGGGTATGGTGCTCAATAGCCCTTCGGGGTCAAAAGCTACGCCTTCGCCGTGGTATAAATGACTTTCTCCAAATAACAGCAAATCCAGCTTGTGCCCGGCATTGCCCGTCATGCTGTAGTCGCCGCCAACATATAAGATGAGCCAATACCCCAGTAAAAAAATAACACTTAAAGCCCAAACCGTTTTTTTAGACAAAAAATGGATCATTAATCCCGCTGCGCAATAAGCAAGCGCAATGCGCTGCAAAACGCCCATGATGCGGGTATTGCTAATGGGAGAAAGCTGGTAACCGCCTCCCTGGCTTTCACTGAAAAAGGGGAACCAGTACATGAGGTATCCCAGCAAAAAAATAATAACCGTACGTTTAAATATTTTACCCAGCACACTGCCGGTACCCAGTTGCCTGTACCTGGGCAGGGAAAAGCTCATGGCATTGCCTACTGCAAACATAAATGTGGGGAATACCAGGTCGGTAGGAGTAAACCCGTTCCAGGAGGCGTGCAATAGTGGAGCAAAGGGTTCTGCGCCGCTTCCGGGATTATTTACAATGATCATAAAACAAATGGTCATGCCCCTTAATACATCAAGGGCGAGAAAACGGGGAGAAGCAACTTTGGTCATACAATGAAAGGGTTATTATACTTTAATATATATCTTTCTTTTATCCAGCCACCTGGCTATGGCCCAAAAAATAAGCAGATGAAAAACCGCATACAGCAGGGAACCGTTCATATGGCCAAATAAGGGAGCAAACATATGGTCGTACATCCAGCCACCTAATCCCTTGTATACTGTTTTGCCGTCCCCGGTTTCATCGGCTATCCGCACCAAACCATATAGCCTCACCCATATACCGCTCAGTACAAAAATGAACAACGGGTTTTTCCCGAAGACATCAAAAAAATGGCTCCAGGCGCCACGCCATTTTTTTATTTCGATGCCGTAAATGAGCATGGCCAGTACAACAATAGCCAGCCCTGAAGTATACAGCACAAAGGAGCCTGTCCATATTTTTTTATTAAGCGGGAAAACGGTATTCCAGCAAAGCCCGGTAAAAATCAGCAGCACGCCGGCAACAAACAGTTTTGTCAGTAAGGGATAGAAATCTTTTACCGGCTCCTCTTTTTCTTCTGCCGGAAGATTCTTTTTCCGAACAATGAAATTGCCGGCCCAGTAACCCAATATTACCTGCACTACGGCGGGCAGGGTACTTATTAGGCCTTCCGGATCAAAAGCCACGCCTTCGCCGTGATACATATGGCTTTCACCCAGCACCGCCCTGTCTATAGCCGTTCCAAACCAGCCCTGCAGGCTAAAAGGGTCGTTACCTCCCCAAACCAGGCACATTATCCAGTACAGCAGCAGCAACAGCGTGCCCGCTGTAAAAAGCCTGGCAGGACGCAAATAATAGATCATTACAGCGGCAAAAAAATAACAGAGGGCAATTCGTTGCAGCACCCCCATTATTCTCAGGTTTTGAAAAGCTTTTAGTGTCAGAACGCCGTCGGCATTGTACCTGATAAAAGGGAAAGCATTCAAAAAGAGACCAATGCAAAATATTAATACTGTTCTTGTAGCTACTTTTTTCCACATCATGGCATCGCCACCCTGCCGCAGCCGTGGCATGGTAAAAGCCATTGCATTACCTACCGCAAACAAAAAAAAGGGAAATACCAGGTCGGTAGGCGTACAACCATGCCATTTGGCATGATCAAATGGCGGATATATATACGTCCAGCTTCCGGGATTGTTTACCAGTATCATAAAAGCTACTGTAGCGCCTCTAAATACATCTAAAGCATAAAAACGTTGTTTCAAAAAATCAGGAGTTGAAGACAACTAAGATACACATTGTATACAAAGAATGGATAAGAACAGGTACTAAACAGGTTTACCGGGATGAAATACAGCAGTTTACACGGGCAGCGCTATGGCTCCATAACTTATATGCTACCTGGAGTGACCTCCATTCTTCAGGTTTAAGAATAAAAAATGACCAGGTAACATTGGGTATGGAGAGCGGTTATTATTCTCTTACAAGCATGGGCCCCACGGCAGGAAAAAGAAGAGTAATAAATGAATAACAGTTCTTTAAGATAATTTTACAAAGCATTATGAATGTTTTGATTTCTTTTTACGGAACTTTGTATACATAACAAAGAGATGGCATTGTAATTGCAATTTAATTTTGTATATTACGTTAAGAAAAAAAGTTCTTTAGAAATATTTAACAATACAGGAATAAACCTTTCTTCCTTGTTTTGTGTCTTAATATAAAGAGATTGTAAAAACAGTCAATTTTCTCATAAGCAGTTAGTTTTGGTTGCGGCCTCTATTTCTATAGAGGCCAATTTTTTTTATACCAGGTCCTGCCTCCTTAAAAAGAAATAGCGGTAAATCAGCCACCCGCCCCCAGAGCCGGCTACATCGGCCCATATATCTCCCATTTCAAACCCCCTGTTTGCTACCCAATAGCGCTGAACATACTCCATCGCGATGCCGTAGATACACGAAATGAGAAAAACGAGTAAAAACATCCACAATACGGGTGCAGCATGAGTGCGATCAATATACCTGCACCATAAGAATACCAGCACGCCAAATAAAAAAACATGAATGACCTTGTCGAGAGAAGGAACTTTAGGCCCTTTCGGAAAATCCTGTCCCGGAATAATCAATAAAATAAAAATGATAACAGACCATAGTATGGCTGGCCACATGGCGTACCGCAGCTTTTTTTTCATAGCCAAACCGCGTTATCCCTGTACAAGGGCAGCATAAGCATCCGCTTTCAGCAGGTTTTCTACATCAGCGGCGTCATCTACCTTAACTTTAACCATCCAGCCTTCTCCATAAGGGTCGCTGTTTACCAGTTCCGGCTGATTATTGAGTTCCGGGTTAATTTCAATAATGGTTCCTGTTACAGGCAAAAAAAGATCACTTACCGTTTTTACTGCTTCCACTGTGCCAAAAACAGAATCGGCTGCCAGGTTCTGATCCAGCGTTTCGATTTCCACATATACGATATCGCCCAGCTCACTTTGTGCGAATTCGGTAATGCCTATAACTGCTATATCGCCCTCCAGGCGAACCCATTCATGGTCTTTTGTATAGCGCAGATTTTCAGGGAAATTCATGATTTTTAATTTTTGTGCAGCAAAGATTACAAAAACAGTTGGAATAAACCGTATAACTGATGAGAATCTCCTGTGGTTTAAAAAACACAAATAAAACCAATTGTTTCTTACTTTTTTAAAATATGGTTGTTTTCAAAATAAAGTAAAACATGGTCTTTCATAAAACTTTCCTGCTCTATAAGGTTCATTACCGGCAGGGGTTTCAATTGTTTGAAATGCGGCCAGCCGTCATCATCTACTTTTTCCAGCTCATAGTAGCCGCTTTGCGCAAAAAGGCTGCAAACAGCCACATGCATTAAATCCTGCTTTTGTTCCTTGGTGAATTTATGGCGGATCTCTCCGAACTCCTGTATACCTATTAAAAATAAAATGGCTTCCATATCGGGCTTCTTACCAAACCGTTCCACTAACTGTGCTTCAAGATTCCACCAGCGCGTTTGCAAATCACTTTCAATATTGTTCATGGGTGCAAAAGTACGTTGATTTGAGATTACGGGGGCAAGGCAGGAGATACAGGCGGCAAACGCATCTAATTTATAAAACAGCAAAAGTTTAGGAGAGGCTGTCTTAAAAGTACCGGGATAGAAGAAATACCACTAATACACAAACCTGCCGGCCGGCAGCAGGAACACAAAGTCCTGATCTTCCGGTTTTATTTTCTTCGTGCTTTTGTGGCAAAATATTACTTTTAGACAGACCCGTGTTTTAATTCTTTCCTCTGCCCGTTATCAGCGGATAAGCAAAAAAGCGCGTATGCCCTCCACTGTGCTGTCAGGGAAAATACCGAGCCAGCACAATACAACCATCATTATGATTAATGTGATATAAGTAGAAATATAAAAGAAAGGATGCAGGGTTTTGGGTACGCTGTCTGTTGACGGAGCCGCGGCGAATAAGGCGCTGATAACACGCAGGTAATAATACAAGCCAATAACACTGGTAATCACCAGCACTATAACAGGAATCCATAGGCCCTGATGAACACCCGATGCCAGCACGAAAAACTTTGCAATAAAACCAGCGGTAAGCGGAATTCCCGCAAGCGACAGGAAAGAAATGATCAGTACTGCGCTTAATACGGGGCGTTTATAAAATAATCCTTTGTACATCGCCAGGTCTTCAGCATCTTTCATGCGGGTAGACAGTACCGAAATAACGCCGAACACGGCCAGCAACGTAACGGAATAAGCCATCAGGTAAAAAGCCGCTGCTTCCACTCCCGCGGCATTGCCGGGCAGGAAGGCCACCAGGAGATAACCAAAATGCGCAATGGAAGAATAACCCATTAGCCGCTTTATATTTTGCTGCCGCAGTGCCAGCAGGTTACCCACTATCATAGAAGCTATGGCGATGCCGGAAAAAGTACTTATCATCAGCGGGTATTGCTGCAGGTTAACCGATTGGGCAAAACGCAGCAATACGGCAAACACACCAATTTTTGAAACCGTAGCAATAAAAGCGGTTACCGGGGAAGGAGCGCCCTGGTATACATCGGCTGCCCATAAATGAAAAGGCGCTAATGCCAGCTTAAATCCTATGGCCACCAGCATAATACCAAAGCCCATCATAAACAGCACGGAAGAAGCAGATACTTCTATGCTTTGCGCCATGGCTGTAAATTCCATGCTGCCTGTTTCCATATAGATGAGCGCCATGCCGAACAAAAGAAATGCGGAAGACACTGCCGCCAGCACCAGGTACTTCATACCCGATTCCACGGCATGGTTGCGGTTGCGCAGGTAGGCGATCAGCGCGTATAAACTTACGCTCAGCACCTCAAGCCCGATAAAGAATGAAATAAAATGAACGCTGATGGTAAGTATGGCAGCGCCCAGTGTGGCAAGGAATAACAGGATGTAATATTCTTTGGGATTTTCTTCCCTTTCTTCAAAATAAATATAGGAAAACAAGCCTATTGCCATCATGGAAAAAATGATCATGCCCGTAAACAATGCGCCAAAGCCATCTACCACAAGCAATGGCAATACCTGTTGCGGCAGCGTGTCTCTTACATACCACATGGCAAGGATCACCAGGCAGGCCATAAGGAACGCCGCCACCTGTATAACGGTATGGCTCATGCGAAACGCAATCAGCAGGATCACCGCCATGGAAGCTGCGGCCAGCACCATAAAAGGAAGAAGCGCTTCAAATTGAAGTTCATTCATACTTCAGCAATAAACAATGAATAATATGAGTTTCGGCGGTCAGCTATCAGCAAATACAAAACCCGTTATCCGATCATCCGTTAACCAATCAAATTAATTATAGGTCATAAAAATGTGCACTGTTTTTTTATGGGCCGGGCTACAGCATTACTATTGCTCTTCCGTTGCGTCGCACCCTTGTACTTTCTGTTCATTATTGAGTCCCGCACCTGCGGGACAAAAATTTATCCGGCGCCGGTACAGACAACCAACTAATCAACCAACGCCCCTACTACTCCTTTCACCATATCTAAAACAGGCTGCGGAAACAGCCCCAATACAATAATGCTGATGGTTAATGCCGCCATCATAATATACTCTCTGGCATTCAAATCCCTGAGCGGCACTGTTACGGTAACAGGGCCAAGAAAAACTTTCTGCATCATCCGCAACGCGTAAAAAGCAGAAAAAATCAATCCAAGGGTAGCCAAAACCGTTAGTGCGGCATTAGCGGAAAATGCGCCGATGAGCACCAGGAACTCTGCAATAAAATTCCCCAGCACAGGTAACCCCAATGCTGCCATGGTAAATACCATAGCTACGCCACCCATGGAAGGCATGGCCGTCCACAATCCCCCCATCCGGTTAATATCCCTGGTATGTAATCTTTCTTTAAGCATGCCGGCAATTACAAACAAGGCGCCTGTGCTGATACCATGGGTAAGTATTTGCATAACCACCCCCTGCAGGGCTATTTCATTAAAAGCAAAAATACCCAGCAGCACAAATCCCATATGGCTAACGGAGGTGTAGGCAATCAGCCGCTTCAGATCGGTTTGGGCAAAAGCCAGGAACGCGCCATACAAAATACCAATGGCGCCCAGCAGCATGACCCACCACGCCACTTGCTGTGCCTCCCGGGGAAACAGCGTTATCACAAAACGAATAATACCATAGGCGCCGGTTTTTAGCAATAAGCCCGCTAAAATTAAGCTGCCCCCTGTTGGGGCCTCTCCATGCGCATCGGGCAGCCAGTTATGCAGGGGCACAACCGGCAGCTTCACCATAAATGCAAATAGAAATCCCATCATTATCCACTTTGCAGCAGCACCGGGCGAAGCATGAAGAAGGTCGAAATAATCGAAAGAATAAACCCCCGTTTGCTGCGCATGAATAAAGTACAAAGCCAGTATGGCCAGCAGCATCAGCAAACCACCTGCCTGGGTGAAGATGAAAAATTTAAAGGATGCATAGCGCCGGTTGGCATCGCCCCATATGGCAATCAAAAAATACATGGGTACCAGCATCACTTCCCAGAAGAAATAGAAAAGGAAAAGATCCATCGCTACAAATACACCACAAATGCCGGCAAGCGTCCACAGCAGGTTGAAATAATAAAAGCCCTGCTTTTCTTTGATCTCATTCCAGGAACAAAGCACTGCTACAATGCCCAGGAAAAAGGTTAACAGCAGCAGCACCAGGCTTAATCCGTCTAAAGCAAGGTGAAAGCTGATACCAAAAGAAGGGATCCAGCTAACCTGGTAATTGATGAACCATTCGCTGCCATTCTGCGCTCCATTTTTATATTGCCAGCAGAGCAACACGGTAAGCAGCAGCCCACCTATAGCAGAAAATAAAGCGATCCATTTAGGCAACGCGCTGTTCCACCGTGCCAGCAGCCAGCATAGCAACCCGCCAATAAGTAGTATGGCTATTAGTTCTGCCAGTATCATAATAATTGCATGGTTATAATGAATAAGATGCCCAGCAGCACGCCGGCTATATACCATCGCAGCGACCCATTTTGCGTAAGCGACAACAGGCGGTTGATATTAATATTAGCCTGTGCAATGCCAGTATACAGCCGGTCAAATACATCTTTTTTGTTGATGCGGGTAACGAAAAGAAAAGGCTGTACAAACAAGGTATTGTACAATGCATCAAACTCCCACCCTTTCAGCAAAAAGCTTCTCACCGCCTGCATTGCTGCAGATCGCCGCCAGCCTTCCAGTATCGTTTTGTTGCTGTAATACAAAACGTAGCCAGTATACAGTCCCGCAAACGTTACAAGCACCGCTATACCCTGGAAAATAAATTCGGAAGGAAGATCTTGTTTTAAAACAACTGCGGGTAATACTTGCTGCAAGTGGTCTGACAGCAGGGTAAAATGAATAAGGTTGTGCGGCCATTCTATCCAGCCTGCCGCAACCGAAGCTATGGCCAATATAATAAGCGGCGCTGTCATCCACTTTCCTGTGCGTTCGCCAACGGGCGTCTTTCTTTCACCCCAAAAAACAACCAGCATCAGCCGTGTGCTGTAAAAAGCGGTAATAAAAGCACCGGCAATGGCCAATATCCATAAAAAAGTATTACCATTTTCGGCGCTCCAGGCATACCATAAAATAGGATCCTTACTAAAAAACCCGGCCGTTACCAACGGTAGTGCGGCCAGCGATGCAGCGCCGGCCAGGAAAGTAAGAAATACTACCCGCATGCTGTTCTTCAGTCCTCCCATTTTAAAAATGTTATGCTCATGGTGCAGGGCTTCTATTACCGCTCCTGCGGCCAGGAATAACAGGGCTTTAAAAAATGCATGGGTAAAAAAATGAAAGATGGCTGCACCCCATGCGCCTACGCCCAGAGCAAGGAACATATACCCGATTTGACTGATAGTAGAATAAGCCAGGATCCGTTTGATATCTGTTTGTACCATAGCGCTGCAGCCTGCTACAAAAAGGGTAATAGCCCCTATAACAGCAACAGTGCTCATAGATACGGGCGAGAGCGTAAACAGGGTATGCATCCGCGCAATAAGATAAACGCCGGCGGTTACCATGGTAGCGGCATGGATCAAAGCGCTTACCGGTGAAGGACCGGCCATGGCATCGGGCAGCCAGGTTTGCAGGGGCAGTTGCGCCGACTTACCCATTCCGCCCGCCAGCAGTAAGAGTGCAATAAGCGTGATAGTCGTATCCCCTGTTTCAAAATGTTTTGGCGCCTGCTCAAGAATAGAAGGAATATGCAATGTGCCCAGCTCCCTGAACAGCAAAAACAAGCCGATGATCATAGCAGTATCGCCAATGCGCGTAATATAGAAAGCCTTATTTGCAGCATGGCAGTTGGCCGGCGTTTCATACCAGAAACCAATGAGCAGGTAGCTGCACAGGCCCACGCCTTCCCATCCCAGGTACAGCAGCACCAGGTTATCGGCCATTACCAGCAACAGCATGGAGCATACAAATAAATTCATGGAGGCGAAGAAACGCGCATAGTCGCGGTCTTTGCGCATAAACGCTGTGGAATAAATATGAATGAGCGCTCCTATAAAGGTGATGACGAATATAAATACCAGTGTTAAAGCATCAACAGCAAGGCTAACGGGAACAGATAACCTACCGGCACTGAACCACCTCCATAATACTTGTGTATAAGCTCCTGAAGCAGGAGCGTTCCGGAAAAATTCAATGCCCAGTACAATGGTAATCAGTGCCGATGCGCATACCGTTCCGGCGCCCGTCCATGCTATAACCGTTTTATGCAAATGCCTTCCGGCAACAGATAAAACGACAAACCCGAGCAATGGCAGTGCTGGTATAAGATATAAATACTGATGCATAAAATAGCCCGTTATTGAATTAAAGGAGAAACCGGTACTTCATACGATATCCGTTTATTGCTTAAGTCGTTTTATGTTTATACTTCTTCATGCAAAGGCTCATCTTTTAATGCCGTTATATTTCCCACATCCAGGCTTCTATTCTGGTGATATATCTGCAGTACCAATGCCAGCCCTATCGAAACTTCGGCGGCAGCCATAGCCAGTATGAACAGGAACATCACCTGTCCGTCTGGCTGCTGCCACCTTGCTCCTGCAGCCACAAAGGCCAGTCCCGCTGCATTTAACATGATCTCTACCGATATAAGCATGAAAATCACATTCTTTCTTGTGAGCACGCCAACCAGTCCCAATACAAAAAGTATTGCGGAAACAATTAAAACGGTATGCACATTAAAAGGGGGCATTGGTGATTTGTAGTTTATAGTTTATGGTTTGATAGTTTGTGCACGATGCCTGCCCACATTTTTTCGCTCTTCTTAAACTCCTAAGGATTTCCTCTACGGTAATTACTTTGCAGCAAAACCCCGTACATCATTGCCTGTTGCGCAGCACTTATACACTCTCATTTTCAAATTCTCACATTTCCACACTTTCACGTTTACACACTCTCCATCACCTCTGCCTGCAAAAACCGGTGAAGCTGCTTTTTCTTTTGCTTTCCTATATGTGCTGCGCCTACAATACCCGCCATAAGCAGGAAACCCGCCAGCTCCAGCGCAATAATGTATTCACCGAACAAAGCGAGTGATACGTTACGGGGATCAACCACTGTAACGTGCATGGCGGTATCTTCTGCTGTAAGCAGCAGCACAATCATTTCAACCAGTAATATCAATACCAGTAATGAAGGCCCTATCCACACTTTGGGACGAAGCCAGTTTTTTTCCTGCAAAGCAGTGTCTTTGCCGAGGTTAAGCATCATCACCACAAAAATGAACAGCACGATAATGGCCCCTGCATACACAATCACTTCCATCACTGCTATAAAGGGCGATCCAAGAGATAAAAAAATCAATGCGGCCGCAAGGAAAGAAACCACGAGGTACAGTAAAGCGTGCACCGGGTGAAAGCGGGTGATGGCCAAAATGGTTGCCGCAACAGCCACAAAGGAAGATATATAAAACAGCAGGTTCATCTGTTGCAAATAGTTGTTACTGCATTTATGGTAATAAGCTTTTGACATCTACCGGAAGCTCTTCGTTATCGCCTTTTCCTTTTGCCTTAACCCCGGCCTCCATTCCGGCCACTTTATAAAAATTATACCCGGGGTATTTCCCCTCGCTATTGATCAAAAGGTCTTCTTTTTCGAATACCAGGTTTTGCCGGTTGTATTCGCCCATTTCAAAATCAGGGATAAGCTGTATGGCATAGGTTGGACAGGCTTCTTCACAATAGCCGCAAAAAATACATCTCGAAAAATTAATGCGGAAGAATTCGGGGTACCGGCGGCCATTTTCATCTTCTGTTGCCTGCAGTGCAATACAATCTACCGGGCAGGCTGCAGCGCACAAATAACAGCCCACACACCGTTCGCCACCATCCGGATCTTTTGTTAGCACAATACGGCCACGCCACCGCGGATGCAGCTTTATCTTTTCTTCGGGATACTGAATGGTTTCTTTTTTGCGAAACAGGTGTAAAAAAACCAGCCACATCGTTCTAAGATTACTAAACATAAGGCTTACTCCGCCTCCCGGAAGAATGTTTTGCAACATCCCGGAGGACTATTTTATATTATGACTAAAGCATCTTTTCTCCTCTTATACCTAAACCTATGAGGCTTCCCCCCTACTCTGCAACTTGCAATCCCTTCCTCATTTTCAAATTAGCATACTTTCAAATTGCCTCATTTCCTATTTCCCACATTTTCAAATTTTCAAATTACTCTCCCCTTACCCACAAAGCAATGGCGCCGGTGATCATCAGGTTGGCCAGCACAACCGGCAGCAGTATCTTCCATCCGTATTCAATCAACTGGTCATAGCGCGGACGGGGCAGCGAAGCCCGCAGCAATATGAACACGCCGATAAAGAAGAATGTTTTTAGTGCAAACCATGCCAGTGGCGGAAGAAATGCAGGCCCCAGCCATCCCCCGAAAAACAAGGCTACCATCATGGCAGAGATGAGTGTAATACCCAGGTATTCGCCAATAAAAAACATACCGAACTTCATGCCTGAATATTCAGCATGGTAACCTGCGATCAATTCACTTTCGGCCTCAGGAATATCAAACGGCAGGCGATGAGTTTCGGCAATACCGGCAATAAAAAACACGAAGAACCCAACCGGCTGGGTTACAATAAACCACATGTCTTTCTGCGCTTCTACAATAGCGCCCATCTTAAAAGATCCTGTCAGCATCACTACACCCATCAGCGACAAACCCATGAATACTTCATAAGCTATCATTTGCGAAGCGCCGCGCAGGGCGCCTAACAGTGCATACTTATTATTGGATGCCCAGCCGCCCAATACAATGCTGTATACGCCGAGGGAAGACATGGCAAGAAAAAACAGCAAACCGATATTCAAATCGGCCACAACAATACCGGGAGCAAAGGGAATGATCACAAAGCTCAGCAGCACGCTTCCCACAACAATGGCAGGCGCTGTAATAAATATCCATTTATCGGCAAAAGGCGGTATCCAGTCTTCCTTAAAAAACAATTTCAGCGTATCGGCCAGCACAATAAACAGGCCCAGCGGGCCGGCGCGGTTGGGTCCCAGCCTGTCCTGCCACAATGCCAGCAGCCGGCGCTCCACCCAAATTAGCCCGGCGGCAATGTTGAGCAGTACAAATAGTACGCCCAGTACGATCCATATGTGTTGCATAACGCTCATACCATAATTTTAACCCATGCGCCCCATGGTAAAGCTGGTATTCCCCGGTAGCCAACAGGCGCCAGGATAATACCGCTGCATAGTTCATCGTGAATTTTCAGGGGTAAGGTATAATGGAGCTCATTTTTTTCTATAGTAACAGGCGCACCGTTTACCACACCTAAATCTGCGGCATCTTTTGCTGATAAAATGATACATGCCTGCGGAACCAGCTCTTCTATCGCTGTGCTGTAAATGCTCAGCTCACCTGAGCCAAAAAGCTGGTATTGCGGGAGCAGCAGGTACTTATCCTGCCGGGCGGCAAATGCTTCAGGGCTGTCTTTAAAAAAATGAAAGTTTTCCTGTTCTTTTCCCGGAAACAAACATACCTGCTGATCCTGCTCCTGCAGCTCACCGCCTGGTTCTGCCTGGTATTTATTAACCGCCTGGCCGGAGTTCCAGCCGGGCGCCCAGAAATAAGGCGTCATAGATGCGGGCGGTAGTCCGGGATAGCCTTCCATGGTATAGGTAAGCGGGGAATCGTCGTCCTGCAGGGGACGGGGCTCGCTTACCGAAATATTGGCCAGTATTGCCGTACGACCGCTATACCGGTGCGGTTCCCGCGGTACAGGCTGGCCGTTGATACGAAAATTATGGGAGGGTGTTACCTTAGCGATGTTTGTAAACTGGGGCAGGGTGGTTTCCAATGCCGCCAGCCATTCATCCGGGTGATGCTGCAGTCCGTTGGTGATGGTTGCTTTCATGTTTTTAATGTTCCCAAGCCATTTCCAGCTTTCTTTTATACGGTCATTGGCCGGCATATATACCTGGTAAAAATGCTGGGCCCTTCCTTCATTGTTCACCAGCGTGCCGTCTGCTTCGGCAAAAGAAGCGGCAGGTATCAGCACCTGTGCCTGCGCGGTAGTGCGGTTATGCAGCACATCCAGCACAATAAGGTTGCCACAATGCGAGATGAAATCATCGGCCTTGCCTTCCGGCATATACCTGTACAAATCATTTTCCAGTATAACAGCTGTGCAGTTGTTTTCCGTTTTTACTCTTTGCATAGCAGTTTCAAAAGGAGGCGCTTTCATCATGGCAAGTCCCATGCTGTTGCATTCGGGAAACACGTAGGCTATACCCGCTTTTCTTTCAGGCCGGTTTAACGACAGGCTGATATTGAAAGCCGCTTTAATGATCCCTTCATTATAGCAGGAAGTACCGCTGATGACTACCGGACGTTTTGCCTGTTGCAATGCCCCGGCGATATTTTTTGCCGTAGCCGCCTCCCGTTCCGTTAAACCCGGAACAGGAGGGACAGCGGCATTGAGCAGATGTGCAATAGCAAAACCCAGCCGGGCAATATTATCAGGCGCTTCATGCTCCGAAAAAGCAGCAATCGCGTCTATCGGAGAAGCTATAACCGTAATATTTGCGAGAAATCCTTTTTCGTTTTGCACGAACTCCTTTATTGCCGCATCATGCCAGGCAGGTAAGGAGGTTTGCTGCGCGGCTTGTGCCGCCGCCGTTTTCATTACCGCCTGTCGTACCGCAAGCGCCATTACGGGCGCCGTATTCCAGATATCTTCTCCCAGAACCAGCACCGCATCAGCAGCTTCTATTTCCTTTAGTGCAACACTGTTCACTGCGCCTGTTTGCAACAGTTCAACAATACGCCGTTCCAGATATGCCGTATCATCGCTTATGCCCTGATAAAAATTGTCTTTGCCTACCAGTTGCATCAACGCGAAATTACTTTCCATTGAAGCCCGCGGAGATCCTATTCCAATAACGGGAGCACTCGTTACAAGACTTTTCAAATGACCCATTGCTGTTGCTTCATCCACTGCTTCTACCGGGCGGGTTCGGATCAACGGCTCCGTTATCCGGTTCACGCTGTTAACGAATTCATATCCGTAACGGCCCTTGTCGCAAATAAAATAGCCGTTCACATTGCTGTTGTACCTGTTTACAATACACCGCAGTTGCCCGTAACGTTCACCGGCAATAATATTGCATCCTAAGCTGCAGTGCTGGCAAATGGAGGGTGAAGTGGTAAGGTCCCATTTACGGGTATAATGCTTTTTAAGCGTCTTGTCTGTAAATACACCCGTTGGGCATACTTCAGCCAGGTTGCCGCTGAACGGGCTTTGTAATATGCCATCCTGCTCCCTGCCGAAATACACATGGTTATGGGCGCCAAATACATCCAGGTCATCGCCTCCCACATAGTCGCGGTAAAACCGTACGCAGCGGTAACACTGTATGCACCTGTTCATTTCATGATGGATGAGCGGTCCCAGGTATTGATTGGTATAGGTACGTTTTTTAAATTCAAAGCGCCTGTAATCATGCCCGGTCATTACCGTCATGTCCTGCAAATGGCAGTTGCCTCCTTCATCGCAAACGGGGCAGTCGTGCGGATGATTGGTCATCAGCCATTCAATTACCTGTTCCCGGAACGCTTTTGCCGTACTATCGGTAATGGACATGCGCAAGCCATCCTTCACGCTTTCCATGCAGCTCATCACCAAGCGTCCGCTGCTGTCCTGCTCGTCCTTAAATACTTTTACCGCGCACTGCCTGCATGCGCCCACGCTTCCCATGGCCGGGTGCCAGCAGAAATAGGGAAGATCAAAACCAAGGCCGAGGCTGGCTTCAAGCAGGTTTTTCCCTGCTTTTACTTCATATGGCTTGTTATCAATATAAATAGTAGGCATGATGCCTTAGTTTTAATACGGACATTTTTTTTCCCTGATATGCCGGTCAAAATCCTCCCTGTAATATTTGATAGCGCTTTGCAGCGGTTCCATAGCGCCGGGCGCCAGGGCACAAAACGTGTTGCCCGGCCCAAGCAGTTGCGTATGCATTTGCAGCAGCTCCATATCATCTTCCTTTCCTTCTCCATTTTCAATGGATAATAATATTTTTTCCACCCAGGGCAATCCTTCCCTGCAGGGGGTACACCAGCCGCAGCTTTCCTGCGCAAAAAAATGCTGCAGGTTATGAACAAATCCAACAGGGCAGGTTGCGTCATCCATTACTACCATGGTGCCTGTACCCAGGCGGCTGCCCGCTGCCGCTACCGATTTAAAGTCCATTTTAATATCTAAGTGTTGCTCCGTTAAAAAATCGGTGGAAGCGCCTCCGGGCAATACGCCTTTTAACCGGTACCCCTTTTTCATTCCTCCCGCATGTTCTTCAATGAGCTCGCGCATTGTTACACCCATAGGCAATTCCCATGCACCGGGGTTATTTACCTTACCGCTAACACCATATATTTTTGTGCCGCCATCTTCACTGTAGCTTAGGTTTTGAAACCATGCCGCACCTTTATTTATTATATGCGGAATGCAGCAAAGGGTTTCTACATTATTAACAATAGTGGGTTTCCCAAATAAGCCGCTCACCTGCGGAAAAGGCGGTTTGGCGCGCGGGGTAGCTCTTTTACCTTCCAGTGCGTTCAGTAAAGCGGTTTCCTCACCACACATATACCTTCCAGCGCCGGTATGGAGGTACATATCAATACTAAAGCCCGAGTTCATAATATTATTACCCAACCAGCCCGCATGGTACGCTTCCTGAATGGAGCGCTCTATTACCTGCGCGGCTTTTTTGTAGGCCCATCGCAAAAAAACGTAAGATATATTTGCCTGGATGGCATAAGCGGCAATGATCATCCCTTCAATTAACTGGTGCGGGTTACCTTCCAGCAATAAGCGGTCTTTGAAAGTTCCCGGCTCCATTTCATCGGCATTGGCGACCAAATATTTTGGAGAGGGGGCATCTTCACCCATGGGAACAAAGCTCCATTTCATACCTGTATTAAACCCTGCTCCGCCACGGCCTTTCAGCCTGCTTTCCTGTACCAGTTGCTGCACTTCCTTCGGCGTCATGTTTTTTAATACCTGCTGCAAAGCGGTGTAGCCACCGGTGGTAGTATATTCTTTAAGACTGAGCGGTTGCCGTCCGGCATGGATATTTTGAGTAAGCGGACGTTCCATTGAATAAAATTTTGATCAGTTATATTCCGATAATATGCTGTCTAATGCTTCAATGCTAATATCTTTATACAGGTTTCCGTTAATCATTAACGCCGGCGCATGATCACAGCAACCCAGGCATGCATTGGGCAGCAGGGTAAAGCGATGATCAGCGGTTGTTTCTCCAAATTTTATTTTTAGCTTCTGCTGTAATGCTTCATATATATTTTTATATCCCATCACGTAGCAGGAAATACTGTCGCATAGCAGGATAACATGCCGCCCCACCGGCTTACGGAAGATGAGATTATAAAAGGTGGCTACACTGTCTACTTCGGCAGGGCTCATTTCAAGGCATTCCGCAATGTCACGTACGCTTTCATCATTGATCCAGCCGCGCCGCTGCTGCACGATCTTCAATGCCTCAATTACCGCCGCTTGTTTATAGGGCAGCTTTGCCGCTTCATGATCAATGTCCTGTATTTCTTCGTTCGAAAGCATATTTTATTAGTCAATGGTTAAGGTTTAAATCTTTCAGTATCTCCATTTTCAAATTGACACATTCGTCTTCAACGGTCTATATCCGCCAGCACAAAATCAACACTTCCCAGTATCGAAAGCAGGTCGGCAACCGTATAGCCCTTACTGATATAGGGTACCATCTGCATATGCGGAAATGACGGGGTTCTGATCCTCACCCGGTAAGCCGCCGTACTTCCATCGCTGGTTAAATAATAGCTATTGGCTCCCTTGGTGGCTTCAATACAACTCATGGCTTCTCCGGCTGGAATTACGGGTCCCCAGCTCACATTCAAAAAATGGGTGATCAGGGTTTCAATATCCTGCATCGTATGTTTCTTCACCGGCGGTGTGGTAAGCGGATGATCTGCTTTATAACCGCCTTCCGGCATATTGTTCATGCATTGTTCTATTATGCGCAGGCTTTGCCGCATTTCCTCTACCCGCACAACCGACCGGTCATAACAATCACCATTATGCGCAACAGGAATATCAAAATCAAACAGCTCATAGCCCGAGTAAGGCCGCTTTTTCCTGAAGTCCCACTCAAAGCCGCAGGCTCTCAGCCCTGCGCCTGTTACCCCCCATTCTATGGCTTCTTCCAGCGTATATACGCCAATGCCTTTAGTGCGTGCCCTGAAGATGCTGTTGCGCATCACCATATTATTGTATTCTTTTAATTGTTTGGGGAAATGATCAACAAAGGATTGCACTAACTGCTGCCACCCTTTGGGAAGGTCTTGCGATACTCCGCCAATGCGGAACCAGTTAGGGTGCATCCGGCCGCCGCAGATCGCTTCAATGATGTCGAAAATTTTTTCACGGTCGGTGAACATGTAAAATACCGGCGATAGCTGCCCCACATCCTGCGCAAAAGTGCCAAACCATACCAGGTGGCTGGCGATACGGAATAGCTCGCACAGCATTACCCTTATCACTTTCACCCGGTCGGGCACTTCAATGCCTGCCAGCTTTTCAACCGCCAGCAGGTATGCCAGGTTATTCATCACGCCACCGAGGTAGTCTACCCGGTCTGTATAAGGAATATAGGTATGCCAGCTCTGCCTTTCGCCCATTTTTTCGGCGCCGCGGTGGTGGAAGCCAATTTCCGGAACGGCGTCAACAATATCTTCCCCGTCTAACTGCAATACAATGCGCAGCACGCCATGCGTGCCCGGATGCTGGGGCCCTATATTCAGGAACATGAAGTCGGCATCGTCGCTTTCGCGCTGCATGCCCCATTCTTCGGGCTTAAACCGCAATGCTTCCTGCTCAATGTCCTGCTTTTCATCCCACAACTGGTAGGGCCCCATTTCGGTTGCCCTTGCCGGGTGCTCTTTACGCAGCGGATATCCCTTCCAGGTATGGGGCATAAGAATGCGTTGCAGGTGGGGATGACCTTCGAAGCGGATGCCAAACATATCATATACTTCCCTTTCGTACCAGTTGGCATTTTTATATACAGAAGTTACGGATGGGAGGGAGGGATATGCGCCCAGCAATGCCACTTTAATCCGGATAAAATGATTTTTGCTGTATGAAAACAAGTGATAAACAACCGTAAAATCTGAAGGCGGGGCAGTTGTTTTTTTTGTTCTGTTGCGTTCATCTATGCCACAGAGATCATACAGAAAGGAGAAAGACTGGTGCGGATCTGATTTGAGGTATTGTATTACGGGTACGATCTTTTCCTTAGCCACCCAAACTGTGGGTATTTCATCAGCAGTGACTTGCTGCTGAAGCACATCCGCATTGAAATGATCCTGCAGATGCTGTAGTATGCTATTGGCAAACCGCATGCAGTTTGTGGTTTTATTCCTGTTGTACAATAATTCCTGCTACACTTCATCAATGCCCCTGAATTGTATGGTATTCATTCTTTCTTCTCTTTTCCGATCTTTCATTGAAGTAAGCTGCGGTTTAACAACACCCTGCTCTCCTATTACCCAGCTTAACGGCCGTTTCTCTTTTCCTACTGCATCGGCAAGTAATAACAATCCCTGCATAAAAGCATCCGGCCGGGGCGGACAGCCCGGCACATATACATCAACCGGTAAAAATTTATCTACCCCCTGCACCACGCTGTATATATCATACATCCCCCCGCTATTAGCGCAACTGCCCATTGAAATCACCCATCGCGGTTCCATCATTTGCTCATGCAGGCGTTTAATGATGGGAACCATTTTTATAAATACTGTTCCTGCAATCACCATAACGTCAGCTTCACGTGGTGTGCCCCGGATCACTTCCGCACCAAAACGGGCCACATCGTATTTGCTGGTTATGCTGGTTGCCATTTCTACAAAACAGCAACTCAATCCAAAATGAAAAGGCCACATTGAATTTTTGCGGCCCCATGCTACCAGGTCCTGCAATGAGGTAAGCATAATGCTTTTGCTCACGGCTTCTTCCATCGTTCCCGAACCGGAAATATTACCTGTTGTATCGCCTGCTTTGCTTACCCACCATTTCATTGGTTGCTGTTTAATTTCCTGTATTGCATTGCCTTTAACAATTTCTTTCCGTTGATACCAATATCCAGCGCTCCTGTTCCCCATTCGTAAATCAATACCACTACCAGTTGCGCTATAAATATGGAAGCACCGATGTAGCCGGGCCAGCCCAGTTCGTAAAACCCCACGGCCCATAACATAATAAATACCGCTTCAATATCAAAGATCACGAAGAGCATGGCTACCAGGTAAAATTGCGCTGAGAAGCGAAGCCGGGCAGATCCCGTTTGCTCAATACCTCCTTCATAGGGCTTATCCGTTTCCCTGTCTTTATGATGTTGGCCTAATATATAGGACAACGTAAGTATTAAGCCCAGCAAAAGGATTACTATTCCCGCATACAGGAATAAAGGCCATAACGGTATATTATATAGCGTATGCTCCGGCATAATATATTATTAGTCACATGTGAAGAGTGCTATAAGGCCCGGATTTGCCGCGTTAGGGGAAGGATATGAACGTATCTCCGGATTTTACGCTGCTTGCTTCCCGCCATCCTGCTTTTTGGGGGAAGAGATTACCGATACCATTTAAAATGCAGCGAAAATTTGGGTTCGTTCCTTTATATACTTAACTGTCTTAACTTGAAATATAATGCTCAAGATTTTCAATAATAAAATCCTTTTGATTGATGATATAATTCACCAGGTCGCCAATAGATACCAGGCCAATTAACTTACCATGCTCAAGCACAGGCAAATGGCGGATGAACTTTTGGGTCATCAGCTTCATACAATCATTGATCTCTGTTTCAGGAGTAACATATATGGGACTTTCGGTCATAATGTCCCGAACCAGGGTTTCTTTGGAAGAACGTCCCTTTAGAATAACTTTACGGGAGTAATCGCGCTCTGTAAATATACCATGAAGTTTTCCGTCATCTTCCACCACAACCAGCGAGCCGAGGTTCTTCTCTTCTAATAGCTCCAGCGCTTCATACACAGAAGTATCCGGACACACGGTATACACCAGATTTCCTTTTAGCTGCAGGATATGTTTAACAGTATCCATCACATAAAAGTTGAACGATTCAGGTTTGTACTGTTAAATTAAATCTTTTAATTAAAAGATGCAAGCATTTTTGATTTGAAATTTATGATTCCCTGCGGTTGAGCAAGCAGGGAGATAGATTTAGAGATGCCATCACATCAAACCTGGTTTACCGCAATGCATACTATTTGCATTAGTGATACAAAGAAATGGCAAAGGATTATTAGGAAATAGGCTCCCATTTGTCTGCAGGTGTAAAATAAATGAGAACCCGCTTCATTTTAAATAACTCAATTATAGTATGCATAAACAAACCAGAGTTAAGGAAATGAAGGAAGAAGAAAGGCTAACAGGCGGGATTATCAGATACGGTTATTCCGGATAGTCCGCGCGGCTGGAATGGGCGAACATTAAAATAACAATATTTAAGCGTTAAAACGATGCTGCTCCACGGATTTGTTGTACCTTTGCACACGCAAAAAAATAGCCATCTGGCTTTAGGTGTCTCATACAGCCTCACTGGGCGTTGCTGATTTCTAAAGGCTGAGTTAAAGAATTTAAAAAATGCAGATAAGAAACATAGCCATCATCGCCCACGTTGACCACGGTAAAACCACATTGGTTGACAAAATCCTACATCAAACGAATGTATTCCGCTCCAACCAGGAAAGCGGTGAACTGATCATGGATAATAACGACCTGGAAAGAGAAAGAGGCATCACTATTTTTAGTAAGAATGCTTCTGTTATTTATAAAGGCGTAAAAATTAACGTAATAGATACGCCCGGTCACTCCGATTTTGGAGGGGAGGTAGAAAGGGTATTGAAAATGGCCGATGGTGTGCTGTTGCTGGTGGATGCTTTTGAAGGCCCCATGCCGCAAACCCGTTTTGTGCTGCAGAAAGCCCTGCAACTGAACCTGAAGCCCATGGTGATTATTAATAAGGTAGATAAGGCAAACTGCCGCCCTGATGAAGTGCATGACGCCGTATTTGAACTGTTTTTTAACTTAGATGCCACTGAAGAGCAATTAGATTTCCCTACTTTTTACGGGTCGGGGAAAAACGGGTGGTTCAACGATTCCTTAACGCCTTCCGAAGACATTACGCCTTTATTAGATGGCATTTTACAATATGTGCCCGAACCTAAAGTAAACGAGGGACCCTTGCAGATGCAGATCACTTCATTGGATTATTCCTCCTTTTTAGGTCGCATAGCCGTGGGTAAGGTAACTCGTGGCAGCATTAAGGAAGGCCAGCCTTTTGCACTGGTACAGGCAGACGGCTCCATCAAAAAGTCGAGAGTAAAAGAGCTCTATGTTTTTGAATCGCTGGGTAAAAAGAAAGTTACAGAAGTAATAGCCGGCGATATTTGCGCAGTGGTAGGACTGGAAGACTTTAATATCGGCGACACGATAGCGGATGCGGAAGTTCCGGAAGCATTACCGGTGATCAGCGTGGATGAGCCTACCATGAACATGCTTTTCAGCATCAACAATTCTCCCTTCTTTGGTAAAGATGGAAAATTTGTAACCAGCAGGCACCTGCGCGACAGGCTGATCAAGGAAACGGAAAAAAACCTGGCGCTTAAAGTTTTAGATAATGATAACGGCGACAGCTTTATGGTATACGGCCGCGGGATACTGCACTTAGGTATATTAATAGAAACCATGCGCCGGGAAGGCTATGAATTAACAGTAGGACAGCCGCAGGTAATTGTAAAAGTGATTGATGGGAAAAAATGTGAGCCTTATGAAATTTTAGTGGTGGATGTACCTGAAGCATTTGCCAGTAAGGCCATTGACCTGGTATCACGCCGTAAGGGTGAAATGCTGGTAATGGAAACAAAGGGCAATATGCAGCACCTGGAGTTTGAAATCCCTTCACGCGGACTGATAGGACTGCGTACACAACTATTAACGGCAACCACAGGTGAAGCTGTAATGGCGCACCGCTTCAACGAATACAAGCCATGGAAAGGCCCTATTCCGGGAAGGAATAACGGTGTATTGTTGTCGAAGAACCAGGATAAAACCACCGGCTATTCTATTGATAAATTACAGGATCGCGGAACCTTTTTCGTAGATCCGGGAGAAGACGTGTATGCCGGGCAAATTATTGCGGAACATATTAAACCGGGCGATTTGGTAGTGAATGCCACAGAAGGTAAAAAGCTCACCAACCACCGTGCCAGCGGCAGCGATGACGCTACCCGCATAGCGCCTAAAACCATCATGTCGCTGGAAGAATGCATGGAATACATCCAGCACGACGAATGTATTGAGGTTACGCCCAATCATATCCGCATGCGCAAAGTGATATTGGATGAAGAGGAACGTAAAAAGCAATCCAAAAAGCTGAGCGTGCAGGAAGCGTAAAAGCGGGGAACATTTTTTTGAAAGGCTGGTTCGGGAGGATCGGCCTTTTTTCGTGTAGCTGTATTTTTCGGGACGGAGTGCCGGGAGAATATAACGGATACGAAGTTTGAAACTTCGTGTAGCGGCCATCGTTAAACCCTGTTTTTTATTTTTACCGTATCATGAATACCTTTACAGGATATGCAGCTTATCATTTTTAAAGACTACAATGCCTTATCACAACAGGCGGCAGACGAAATTATTGCAGTGGTAAAACGTAAGCCGGATGCTGTATTGTGCCTGGCTTCGGGAAGCACGCCATTGCTTACCTGCGAACTGCTTGTGCAAAAAGCAAAAGCAGAAGATATTGATTTTTCATCCTGCACTTTCATCGGGTTAGATGAATGGGTGGGCATCCCTCCCGGTAATGAAGGAAGCTGCGCCTTTTTTTTCAGGAAGCATGTGTTAAAGCACCTGAATTTTTCGCCTTCGCGTATTCATTTGTTTAACGCCTTATCTGAAAACCTGCTCCGGGAATGCGCCGCAATGGATAGGGTGATCTTTGAAAATGGCGGTATAGACCTGATGCTTGTGGGCGTTGGAATGAACGGGCATATTGGTTTTAATGAACCGGGTATTTCTTTTGACCTGTATTCGCATATAGCCCGCTTGGATGAAACCACTACTGAGATTGGACAAAAATATTTTAAAGAAGCCACCAGGCTCCATCAGGGTATTACACTTGGATTAAAACATCTTATGGAAAGTAAAAAAGTATTGCTCCTTGCAAATGGAAATAAAAAGGCCGGGATCATGCAAAAAGCCCTCGAAGATGAGATCACCAATGCGTTACCGGCAAGCATTATACGGCAGCACACAAATAGTATGGTAATGCTTGATGAAGAAGCGGCGGCTATGCTCGTGTAGCCTGTTCATACAGTAGCAGCAGGGGCCGGACGTAGTTAACATGAGTTTGGTCAAATATTGGAAGAGGTTATAACAACTTGCTGATCATCACTTTTAAACACGCAAAACGCACGTGAGTTATTTTTGCAGCTTCCCTTTCTTAAAAGCCTGCAATTCCCTTGCATCGGATATGGCCCGCACCAGGTAAATAAGGATGAAAATTTTGATGATAATGCTGCCACCAAGGTAGGTGGGTTTAAGCGCTGCTGTAATAATAGAAATAATAATAAACAAAACCAGCGCAGACAAAATAGAGGGATAGGGATTTCTTTTTGCTAAAAATGCGAGTATAATAAAAAGAGCCACTTCAATTGCGGTAACAACAGTAACCGCCCATGAAAAATTTTTACCGGCTAATATAGAAATGATCTCACCTGCAATAAGCAGGCATAAAGTATCTAAAATAGTATTCCTGGTTTTATTTTCATCCATTTTCCAGCGTGGCACAGATTGTCCGGGGAGGGGAACCTGCCTGCCGGCAGGCAGGGGAGGGTTGTTGCGCTTTCCCATTCATTTTTAAAACAAAATAACGTAAAAACGCAATACTCCCAAAAGAAAGCCCAATTGTTTTAACACAATTATTTACAAATAGGCGGTTATTTATATATCCTTCTTACGGGATGGAATGGTTTCTTACTTTGTTATGAATTGTTTTATCCTTCCTTATTGTAAGGGGATATCACGTTTTAGCATGCCATTTCTGTTTGCCATATCCCATGCAGTAAAAAATATCAGTTGCGCTCTTTTTTGCATCAGGTGGTAATTGATCTTGTCCGGAGTATCGGAAGGTTTATGATAATCGGGATGCAGTCCGCTGAAGTAAAAGATAACAGGCACCCCTTTTTTGGCAAAATTATAGTGATCACTGCGATAATATATCCTTTCGGGATCTTTCGGATCATTGTATTTATAATCCAGTTCCAGTTTGCTGTATTTTTTATTAACGGCCTCGCTGATGGGTTTCAGGTCCGAACTGAGCTTATCATCACCCACTATATAAATATAATTGGCAGAATTTCCGTGCTTGCGGCTGGGATCTATACGCCCGATCATGTCAATATTTAAATTCACGGTGGTTTTTTCCAGCGGCAGGGCCGGGTTCGATGAATAATAATCGGAGCCCCATAAACCCTTTTCCTCACCACTTACCGTCATAAACAAAATGCTTCTCCGGGGGCCTTTGCCTGCCGCTTTTGCTTTTTTAAAGGCCTTTGCCAGCTCCAGTATGGTTACGGTACCCGAGCCATCATCATCGGCGCCATACCATATGGTGTCATCTCTTTTTCCCAGGTGGTCATAGTGGGCAGTTAGTACCACGTATTCGTCTTTTAAATCGCTTCCTTCCAAAATACCCAGCACATTACTGCTTTGCATGGTAATGGTTGCTTTATTAAAGCTGAGCGCTATATTGGCTGCATACGCCTGTGGCTTACTACCCGTTTTTTGAGCTGCATAGCCCGGGCCTATCATTTTCTGCGCAAGGGTTTCGCTGATGTAAAAGGTATTGATACGTTGTGTTTCCCGGTACCGGTTTACATACATATTGCCTTTTACCGCTGTGGGGGTAATATGCTTATTAATAACCAAAAGCGCCGCAGCGCCGTTTTTCATGGCAGCCATTTGTTGGGTAAACCCGCTAAATCCTCTTCGGCTACCTGCCGGAACAGCGCTTGCTACCTCTTCAGACCACACCATCACTAATTTCCCTTTTACATCTATTCCCTCGTAATCATCGTGTGTTGAATCGCTTAGGCCATATCCTGCAAAAACAACTTCTGAAAAACGGAAACTTGCGGGATTGTTATCTGCAAGGTTAACCGAGAAATCCCGGCCGGCTATAAATCCCGTGTCATTTATGGATAAAGCAAGGTCTAGTAACGAATCGGCATATACCGGAAAATACATCTCGTAGCTATTATTATTATTCCCGGGCGCCAGTTCCAGCAATTTGAATTCCTTTTCAATATAGGCCGCGGCTTTTCGCTGTCCTTCTGTAGCTGTTTCCCGGCCTTCCATTCCGGCTCCTGCAATAATGTATAAATGCCTTTGCATATCTTCAACGGTAATGTCTTTTGCAAAAGGTTTGGGATTAGCATACCGCTGAGCCTGGCCTGCCAGGGCGGATAAAATAAAAAACAGCAAAAACAATTTTTTCATACTACGGTCTTTTGAAATAAATATGCCCAAACATAATGGAAAATTACATTTGGGTATATGTTTGTTATGATAAATGGTAAAGTAAATATAATTACATGCAGGCTATTTTGCCTACTCTCATGGCATGGCGTCCGCCTTCAAATTCCGTTTGGATGAACTTCCATATCATTTCGAGGGCAAGCTCAACAGATACAAAACGGCAGGGTATACAAATGATGTTGGCATCGTTATGCAGCCGCGCCAGCTTTGCTATGGTTGCGCTCCAGCAAATAGCTGCACGTATATGCTGATGTTTATTGGCAGTGATAGCCACACCATTGCCGCTACCGCATAAAAGGATGCCGAATGCAGCTTCTCCCTTTTCAACAGCATTAGCTACCGGGTGGGCAAAATCAGGATAATCAACCGAATCTTTGGAATGTGTTCCGAAGTCCTGCAACTGAAAACCTTCCGCTTTCAGTTGAGCAATAACTTCTTCTTTGTATACAAACCCGGCGTGATCGCAACCAATAGCAATAGGTTGAAAAAGATTAAAGGACGACCGGAGCATACTCATATATTACCAGGTTTGTCTGTGAAGATATTATACGTTACAAAAATAAGCAAAGCAGCGCATAAACCTTACACTATATCCTGCTCAAATTCTCATACGGCGGAATTGTTATAATTTCGGATTCTATGCAGGAGGATATACATTTCATGCAGCAGGCATTGAAGGAAGCCAAAAGGGCCTTTGAGGAAGAAGAGATACCTGTAGGCGCCATTGTAGTAATGAACAATACCATTATTGGACGTGGGTATAACCAGGTTGAAAAGCTAAATGACCCTACGGCTCATGCAGAAATGATCGCCCTTACTTCTGCGTTCAATTATCTGGGCAGCAAATACTTACCGGAAGCCAGCATTTATATTACGGTGGAGCCCTGCCTGATGTGTGCAGGCGCATTATACTGGAGTAAGATCGGCAAAATTATTTTTGGCGCTATTGATGAAAAAAACGGCAGCATCAGCCGCCCCCCTTTCAGCAACCAGCCGCAATTGTCGCCCTTTCATCCTAAAACCATCGTGGTAAAAGGCGTTTTGCAGGAAGAATGCGCACAGTTGATGAAACTTTTTTTTAAAAGCAGGAGGTAGGGAGGAAATGTGGAAACGTGAAAATGTGGAAGTGTGGAAATGGAGCGGCGTGAGAGAAATGTGAAGCCGGAAATTAGGAGGGCTGTCTCAAAAAGGCCGGTATAGAAGATATGCCACTAAGACACAAAAACACAAAGTCCTGACCTTCCCGTTTTATTTTCTTCGTGTTTTCGTGACTTCGTGGCAAAATATTACTTTTCAGACATCCCCGGCCCCCGGTCTACAACAGCACTCACGTATTTCGAAAAACTTTACCAACTGCTAAAACGAACGCCTACTGCGTAAGGGTGCTGATTTACGCCATACTGGTGTAAAGGAGTAATAGCGTAGGAACCGTAGAGGCGCACCGGCCCCAGCCCCAGCTCAGCAATATAGGCAAGCTTCCATCTTTCGAGGTTAAAGTCGCCTGCAAACTTTTCTTTGCCAAAGTCGTCGCTCTTTTGCTTATTTCTTGCGCCATACAAATAGCTGGCGCTTATGCCCGCGCTCACATTTATGCCGCCATTTTTGTGCTGGGGGTTAGGGTTAATGTTAAGCATGAGCGGAACGGTTACATAATCAAAAGCCAGCTTATTTCTTTTGAAAGAAACGTCCTGTCTTTCCACATAAGGATCGGGTCCCTCAATGTAGCGAATGTCGGATTTGTAATAATATTTATACAGCTCTATCCCTGCGCCATACTTAAGGTTTACTACCTGTTTGTACAGGCTCATGCGCTGCATAAAAAGCCAAAGGTTAAAATTGAAGGATCCTGTCTTTACTGCAAAATCGCTTTTAGCAGCCGGCTTTGCAAGGGTAGTGCCATGTACAAAATTCTGCGCTTCAGTTGAGCTGTAATTGGTTTTATCGTTGTGATTAGCGAAACCCAGATCAACAATGAACCAGTTGGTAGACACTTTGTTTTTCCAGCGGCTCCTGTTTACAGGCCTGTGTTTTTGATAGGTGTCTTCCGTTTTATTTTCTTTACCGTCTTTAATAATAATGATGGAGCCTACCCTTAAGGTATCGGGCGAAGGTTTTTCCTGTAGCGTTGTGTCTGTTTGCGCCATTCCTGTAAGGCATAGCAATACGCCGCCCATCATCAGATGTACTTTTTTCATTGTTCCTGATTTAAAATTAATGCATTGTTTATTTCCTGGTAATCTCAAAGCTGGCAACCCGCACAATAGCTTGTTTATCGTCTATATCGGGGTTGGTAACGTGGTTAACAAGGCGGGATGCCCTTCTTAACAAACCACGAAACTTTCCTTTTGATTTTTTTTCTGTATCGTTTGTATCCCAATAAGCGATGCCCTCCTCACGCTTTGTTATCGCTTCATGCTGCACGTCATTGTCTTTTCCGTGGAAGGCGGCCTGGTCAAGAATAAGTGGTTTTACTTCTTCCGGAACGGGTGTGCTGTTATGAACCACCCCGTTTGTTTCAGGAACCGGCGGAACATGGGCAACTAATTTCGTGGTTTTGTCAAACAAAGCAGGTGCCTGGTCAACGGTTGAGGCTATTTTACTTTCCCCGTTATCCGCTATGTTGTTTGCCGGCAAAACAGGTGCAGTGGTTATGCTGTGTGCAGGCGCTTTTAGCGTACTGCGTGCCGCGACCGGGCTTTCAGCGGTTGCTTCAGCTTTGTTTATAATAGCTGGTTGTTCAATGGTTGTTTCTTTTATTGTTATAGGAGGTGCTGGTGTTGCTTTACTTTGCCGGGCTTCCGGTTCTGCCGGTTGCGGTGTTTTAGCTGCCAGCGGCTGTTCCACTGCCTGTTGTGGAGTGATGTTACCCGCATTCATCCACAACCAGCCTCCTATGGCTATAATGGAAGCGGCTGCCACCATACGCCGCCACTGGAAAGTAATTACACGCGCCGTTGTTTTTTCTGTTCTGTATAATGAAGCTTTACCGGGAAATACAATGCTATGATCGGGTTGTATTTTTACCCGCTGCAGGAGGAGGAGTTCCGCCTGTTTCTGCGGATGTTTTTCTATAAACCCTTCCACCGTTTTTCGATCCTCCGCATTCAGTTCACCATCCGCATACAGCACAAAATATTCTTCATAGTTCCCTGTATGAATAAAAGAAGTCTCTTCAGCTGTTTTATATAAGTTTTCCTTATGCAGGAAAGGAAAGGTTTCATTAGCGGAAAGGCGGGTTTGCAGCAGGGCATTCAACTCTTCCTTCAGGTCGGCATGGAGGTCAACAAAGGCTTCCACTGCTTTTTGTTCCGCTGCATCCAGTTCATTATCTGTATACAGCAAAAAGAACATTTCATAATTATCCCTGTTAATTTCCATGTTTGATTTTTTTACTTACCACTTTTCATATACCACTTATTATATCACATTTTCCATCTTAACTAAGTATTCCTTTAGCTGCACTCTTGCACGGTGCAGATATACCTTTACCTGGCTTTCGTTCAACCCGGTTATTCGTCCAATTTCTTCATACGAATAACCTTCATAATCTTTCAGCATCACTAATGAACGCTGGGTTTCATTCAGTCTTTCCATGGCCTGCTCCAGTATTTTCCTAACACTGTGCTTTGGTTGTGTAATGCCCGCGTCTTCCCTGAACTCCTCTTTCAGACTTATCCGCTTTCCTTTCCGGATATGGTCAATCATTTGATTATAGGCCACGGTAAACAGGTACGATTTACTTTTTTCGTACCGTACCTCTTCCCGGTTGCGCCACATTTTTTCAAAAGCGGTTTGTACCACATCCCGGGCATCTTCTTCATGCCTGAGATTTTTGAGAATAAACCTATACACATTATCTGCGTAGCAGCTAACACATTCGTTATACTCTTTTTCGGTCATACAGTCAGTTAAATCTCTTAAAATTACCTCCCTAATGTGTGATTTAAAATGTTATACGGTTAAGCGGCGTAAAAGTTACATTAAAGTAAAAATTAAATGATATAGGTTTGCGGGCATCACTGAATTCCTTAACTTAACTGGCATGAACAATCAGCATGATCTTATACTGGTAAATGATAAAGACGAAGCGTTGGGCACCATGGAAAAGATGGAGGCCCACCGTAAGGCACTTTTACACAGAGCCTTCAGTGTGTTTATTTTTAATAATAAGGGTGAAATGCTGTTGCAGCAGAGGGCTTTGGGCAAATACCACAGCCCGGGCTTATGGACCAACGCCTGCTGCAGCCATCCCCGGCCCGGAGAAACCACGCTGGCGGCCGCGCAGAGGCGGTTAAAGGAAGAGCTTGGCTTTGTGGTTCCGCTGCAAAAGGCGTTTGACTTTATTTATACTGCAAATTTTGACAATGGCCTCACTGAAAATGAATTTGACCATGTGTTCACCGGTATTTATGAAGGAGCTATTTTGCCGGACCCCACAGAGGTAAAATCTTTTTGCTATAAGTCTTTAGCTATCATCCGCCAGGAATTGAAGCATACGCCTGAGCAGTATACCGCCTGGTTTGCCATCGCTTTCCCGATGATGGAGAAGCAGGGTATCGGCGGCCGGGTTTCAGGTGTATAAGTCATTTTTGATGCGATGCGGGCTGTTTTTGATATAAACCCCTATTAACCCGGAACGGACTGCTACACAAGCATTTTCTTCATCACTTCCGTTAATTCTCCTTTGGTAATGGGTACGCCCATAATTTTATTATAGCCTTTGGCATCAACAAGGTATTTATCGCGGAGGATTTTGATAAGCTGGCCATTGTTGATCTCCGGGATAAGCACCTGGTCAAAACTTTGGATGATATCTCCAAGGTTTTTGGGGAAAGGTCTTAAATAACGGATATGTGCGTGGGAAACCTCATAACCCTGAACCTGTAATTCGGCAACAGCACTTTTTATAACCCCGTAAGTAGATCCCCAGCCCAGCACGAGCAGCTTTCCTTTGTCCGGGCCGCTGTCTAATTGCTGTTCAGGAATATCATCGGCTATCTTTTCCACCTTTTCTTCCCTGATCTTTACCATTAGCTGATGATTTTCAGGGTCGTAGCTCACATTTCCCGTAATGTTTTGCTTTTCAATACCGCCAATACGATGCTCCAGCGCAGGTGTGCCGGGCACTACCCAGGGGCGGACCAGCTTTTCATCGCGCAGGTAGGGGTGAAATTTTTCTTCCCCATGCCCCAGCTCCTTTTTGAAGTGAACGGGTACTTCCGGTAAATCGGCGCTTTGGGGGAAACGCCAGGGTTCGGCGCCGTTGGCAATATACCCATCGCTTAAAAAAATGATGGGGGTCATGTGCTGCACCGAGATCCGGCAGGCCTCGTATACCGCGTCAAAACAATCGTGTGGCGAAGAAGCGGCAACCACCGGCATCGGGCATTCCCCGTTTCTTCCATAATAGGCCTGCAATAAGTCGCTTTGCTCTGTTTTGGTAGGTAAGCCTGTAGAAGGTCCTCCCCGCTGAACATCTATAATAACCAGCGGTATCTCCAGCATAACAGCCAGCCCCATTGCTTCGGTTTTTAAAGCCATGCCGGGACCGGAGGTTGTAGTAACGCCCAGGCTCCCCCCGTACGCAGCGCCAATGGCGGCTGAAATACCTGCAATTTCATCTTCTGCCTGGAACGTACGGATGCCAAAGGTTTTATGCCGGCTCAGCTCGTGTAAAATATCCGATGCCGGCGTAATAGGATAAGAGCCAAGGAATATAGGCAACCCGCTTTTTTGAGAAAAGGCGATCAGTCCGTAAGCCAGCGCCTGGTTGCCCATAACAGAGCGGTAGGTGCCGCTTTGCATGCGGGCTTTCACTACCGTGTACGTTGTACCAAAAGCTTCCGTAGTGTCGCCGTAATGATAACCTGCCTTAAGCGCTCTTATATTGCTTTCTAATATTTCAGGTTTTTTACCGAATTTTTCTTCTATGAACTGAATGGTATTATCCATGCTGCGGTTATACATCCAGTATAAAAAGCCCAGCACGAACATGTTTTTCGCCCTGTCTTTTTCCTTGGTGCCCATGGTAATATCCTTCAGCGCCTCGCGGGTCATTTTAGTAACGTCCATTTTAATTACCTCATAACTGCCAAGACTGTCATCTTCCAGCGGGTTAATACCTTCGGGATAATTGGCCAGCCTGAGATTTTTTACATCAAACCCGTCGGTATTGGCAATGATCCTCCCTCCTTTTTTCAGGGCTTTCAGGTTTACTTTCAGCGCTGCGGCATTCATCGCCACCAGCACGTCGCATTCATCGCCGGGGGTATACACCATATCGCTGGAAAAACGCAACTGGTAGCCGCTAACGCCCGGTAGGGTGCCCTGGGGCGCCCGTATTTCAGCAGGGAAGTCGGGGAAAGTGGCCAAATCTATACCCAAAAGGGCGGTATTATTAGTAAACTGACTTCCGGTAAGCTGCATTCCATCGCCGCTGTCGCCTGCAAACTTGATCACTACTTCCTGTAATACTTCTGTCTTCGTAGCCATTATGCTCTGTTTAAATGAAACTTTGCAAAGTTAGTTCAACCGGCCTTTGTACAGGCAAAAATTTAAGTCATGGCATTGTCTGATTATGGGGATTGCAGATAAGATTTTGCGGCCTCCTCTAAAATTTCTTAATTCGTTGCCTCAATCAAATATTATAGTGCTTTCTGTAATCATCGTTAACTACAATGTAAAATACTTCCTTGAGCAATGCCTCTTCTCCGTTTATAAGGCGGGGCAACATATTGCCATGGAAGTAATAGTGGTTGACAATTTTTCTTCAGATGGCAGCCGCGCATATCTTGAGCCGGCTTTCCCGGAAGCTACCTTTTACTGGAATAAAGAAAACCTGGGTTTCGCCAAAGCCTGTAACCTTGGGTTAAAGCATGCTAAAGGGGAATATATTCTTTTTTTAAACCCCGATACCATTGTGGGTGAGGATTGTTTTGAAAGATGCATTGACTTTTTAAGATCACATACTCAATCCGGTGCGCTGGGTGTGCGGATGATTGATGAATCGGGCAGCTTCTTAAAAGAAAGTAAAAGAGCATTCCCTTCCCCCGCAGCCTCCTTTTTTAAGCTCAGCGGATTGGCAGGATTATTTCCCCGTTCGGGGTTCTTTGCAAAATATTATCTTGGCAACCTGGATGAATTTCAGACACATGAAGCCGATGTGATTGCCGGCGCTTTTATGATGATCAAAAAAAACATATTGGATATTACCGGCGGTTTTGATGAAGCATTCTTTATGTATGGTGAGGATATTGACCTGAGCTACCGTATTCAAAAGCAGGGGTATAAAAATTATTATTATCCCGGGGTAACCATCCTTCATTTTAAGGGAAAAAGCACACCTCAGAAAAACATACGCTATGTGCGTATGTTTTACGGCGCCATGCGTGTTTTCGTTAACAAACATTATGGAAAGCGAAAGGCGGGCGTATATAACTTTTGTATACAAACAGCCATATGGCTAAGGGGGGCTATAGCCCATTTGCTGTACCTGGTACAAAATAATGTAAATGCCATTAAAAAGCGAAACCTGGAAAGCGCATTGGAAGTACTTATTATAGGTGAAGAGGAAAGGTATAACCAGGTTTTAACAGTGATGAACGATACCAATAGCAGGAAAACCAGGCGAATTGGTATTTTACCGGGAGAGCAAAATGTTACGAAGAACCTCAGCACCATAAAGGACATATTAAAGCGTCATCATATCAGGAATATTGTTGTTTGCGAAGGAGAACAATCTTTTGCGGAAATTATAAAGCTAACCGGGTTGCTGGACAGCAGAGGAGTAAGGATAGGAATACATGCTGCCGGGAGTAAAGGCATTACCGGGGGGTTACATGCGGGGAATGATTTGTGACAGGCGGTTTACAAAAGCTATGGGAATTTAGGCGTATACAAACTAGTGTCATACATTTGCCTGTTAACAACATATCATTAACCCATCTATATTCAATGGGGCTTCTTGAAATACCGATTCCTAAAACAATTGCAAGAACATTAAAATTGCATCCCGGTCCGCAGCGGCGGCAACAGGGTCGTGTGCTAAAAAAATTATTAAAAAAGGCAAGATATACGGAGTTTGGGCAAACCTATCATTTTGATGAAATACTGCTGCACAAACATCCCGAAAAAATCTTTCAGCGGCTTGTTCCCATTTTTGATTATGACAGCATATATGCACAATGGTGGCATCGTACATTAGACGGCATTCCGGACGTATGCTGGCCGGGAAAGATTGAATATTTTGCCCTCAGCTCAGGCACTTCCGGATCTGCCAGTAAATATATACCCATTACGAATGATCTTATGCGGGGCAACCGTATTGTAATGATCAAGCAAATGCTTACCCTGCGCAATTACGAAAATATTCCTGTTAAATCTATCAGCAAAGGCTGGCTGATGCTGGGGGGAAGCACTGACCTGCAAAAAGGACCCGGCTACTATTCCGGCGACCTGAGCGGCATTACCGCCAAAAAAGTGCCTTTCTGGTTCAGCCCATTCTATAAGCCAGGCAAGAAAATTGCCCGTACAAAAGACTGGAACACCAAGTTAGACGAGATTGTAGAACAGGCGCCACACTGGGATATTGGGTTTGTTGTAGGCGTACCCGCCTGGATACAAATGTGTATGGAGATGGTTATAGAAAAATACCAGCTCAATAATATACATGAGATATGGCCTAACCTTGCTTTTTATGTGCACGGCGGCGTAGCGTTCAACCCATATAAAAAAGGATTCGAAAAGTTATTGGGCAAACCCCTCACTTATATAGAAACCTACCTGGCTTCGGAAGGTTTTATTGCTTACCAGGACAGGCAGAACGGGAAAGGGATGAAGCTGAGCACCAATGAGCATATCTTTCTTGAATTTGTGCCTTTTAACAGCCGGAATTTTGACCCTGAAGGAAATATTATTAACAGTGCGCAAACCCTTTTGCTGGATGAAGCGGAGGAAGGAACGGATTATGCTATTTTACTAAGCACTTCCGCAGGAGCATGGAGATACCTTATAGGAGACACGGTGCGGTTTACAGATAAAAAAAGATCCGAGATCGTAATTACCGGAAGAACGAAGCATTTCCTGAGTCTTGTAGGAGAGCACCTGAGTGTTGATAATATGAATAAAGCCATTCAACTGGCGGGTCAGCAACTGAATATTTCCATTCCCGAATTTACAGTAGCAGGCATTCCCTATGAATCTTTTTTCGCCCATCACTGGTATGTAGCATGCGATGATACCGTAGATGCGGAAAGCCTGCGCCTGGCGATAGACAATAACCTGAAGGAGCTGAATGATGATTATGCGGTAGAAAGAAAAAGTGCGTTAAAAGCGGTTTTGCTTACAGTATTGTCGGAAAAAAACTTCATGGAATTTATGGAAAGCAAAGGTAAGCTTGGAGGGCAACATAAATTCCCAAGGGTTATGAAAGGCAAAATGCTGGAAGAGTGGCAGCAGTTCATTGCTTCGGTAACCATATAAAATCACTTACCGGCACAGGGTTAACGGATTTTTACATGAGCAGTTAATCATGGTTTCTTACATTTATGTTTCCAAATTGATGAATTTAAACGGTAAACCATGATTGAGGCCCTTTTGAAAGGATTGGCGCTGGGGTTAGTTTTAGCCTTGTCTGTTGGCCCGGTTATCTTTACCATAATAAAGCAGAGTATTTATAATGGCCACGAAGGCGGCTTTAGTTTTGTTGCGGGTGTATGGATAAGCGATATAATCCTGGTAGTGTTATGCAATGCCTTTACCGAACTGGTGAAAGAATTGCTGGAATATAAAAAGCTGATTGGCTATACCGGCAGCTCTTTTTTGCTGGCTATGGGCGTCTATTATCTCTTTTTCAAAAAAACAAGGATAAGGGTAAACGGCGGCGGGCTGGAGATTAAATTAGGCAGGGGCGACCATACCCAGATTTTTTTTTCCGGGTTCCTGATCAATACCCTTAACCCCAGTGTTATTATTTTTTGGCTGGTAAATGCAACGGCATTTGCAGTAAGCCACACCCTTCAGCAGCGGATCATCATCTTTACAATCTGTATCGTTTTTAATATGCTGGCAGACGCGGCAAAAGTACTGCTGGCGGGGAGTTTGCGTAAGAAGCTAACCGTTCATAATATTTCAGTGATCACTAAAATTTCAGGAGGTATTTTAATTGCCTTTGCCTTTGCCTTAATATATGGGATCATTTTTTGGAGTGATAAAGTACAGTGAAGGGTGTTGCAGGGTATAGGGTACAGGTTGCAGGGTACAGGGAAAGGCAGGGTTAAGGTGCCTGTTCTAATCTAACCTGAGTTTTGGATGTTTTTGCACAGGAACATTGATTTCATAGGCATGTACTATGTGGCTCGTTTGTTGTATTCAATACACAGGCACAATAGGGCATAGGAAAACATGATGGGGGTATATTAAAAACGATGTGTACCTATTGTTTCTATGTTTTCTCACTGGCCCTGGGCCAGGCTGTACGCTTTCTTATCACCCCACATATTCAGCAGCTCGGAAGAGCATATTTTAAAGTTACCGCTCAGGCTTACATAAAGCCCGAGTACATCCTGCTGGGTAAGCGGTTCTTCATCAAGGCTTTCGAACCGCACATTGTATAAGTTTACCAGGTTCGTGTATACCGAACCGGTAGGCCACACCTGCGTGCCGCGGTTACTGATGTTTACTAATTTAAATTTAACCCCGGCATGCCGCTGGCATTTGTTAGCAATAACCATGGGCTGCTCATCACTTTCTATGAACATATCAACACCCACAATATTTTCATCACCGGTTTCTTTTGACACCATCATGGCATTTTGCTGCAGCTTAAAAGGAACAGGCGTACCAGGCTTGTTGGCTATAACGAGCTTTGCGTTAAATTCCGGTTTTTTACCAAGATTGCTTATGATGGCATTGGCAAATTCTGTTGTATTTACAGCAGGTGTGGATTTATCACCGAAATCACCGGTATGCACACCACTTTCCAAAGTATACAGCAGCGCATTTTCTATTAACCCCGCATTCTCTGTTAAACCCAGGTGCAGCAGCATAGATACGCCACTTAATATTAAAGCGGTAGGATTGGCTATATTTTTTCCTGCAATATCCGGTGCGGTACCATGCACTGCTTCAAAAATAGAAATATGATCGCCTATATTGGCGGAAGGCGCAAAGCCTAACCCTCCTACCAGTCCTGCGCACAGATCCGATACAATATCGCCCTGTAAATTAGTGAGCACCACCACGTCAAAAGCATCGGGCCGGGTTACTAACTTCATGCAAAGATCATCTACAATAATATCATCCGCTTTCAGTTCGGGGTATGCTTTAGCTACCTCATAAAAACATTCCAAAAACAAGCCATCCGTTATTTTCATAATGTTGGCTTTATGGCCGCAGCTCACACGCCTGGCCTTTTTTAGCTTAGCCATTTCAAAGGCATACCGGATCACCTGTTCACTTCCGGGGCGGGTAATAAAGCGGCGGCTCAAAGCCACATCATGCGTAAGCATGTGTTCAATACCACCGTAAGTATCTTCAATATTTTCTCTTACCACCGTAATATCAATGGGTATTCCCGCTTTTGAAAAAACGGTATCTACGCCGTGCAGGGTTTGAAACACTCTTTTGTTCGCAAAAGTATTCCAGGTTTTGCGGGCAGTTACATTGATGCTTTTTACCCCTTTGCCCTTGGGTGTTTCCATTGGGCCTTTAAACAGCAGCCCGAGGCTTTCTATGGTGAGCCTGGCTTCCGGCGTCATTCCATTTGAAAAACCCTTATCAAAAACCCATTTTCCCATATCTACAAACTCATATTCAAGCGGCACTTTATTGGCTTCAAATATGCTTAAAGCGGCATCCATTATCTCAGGTCCTATTCCATCACCTTTGGCTACGGCAATTTTCATGATTACAAGAATTTAATATTAATATATATGAATTAAAAGGCACATCAGATTTTGCGGTAAAGGTAAACCGGATTTGGTTGCGTATATAAAATTCTCATTAATTCCGCAGGCTGTCATTGTTTTTTGCTACTTTTAAGCCAAACTATGGTAAGGCAATGGCATCAAAAGTAACGGAAGGGGTAACAGTAACGGTTGAAACATTCTACCAGCCGGATTACAGTAATCCCGTAAGCGGTGAGTTCATGTTTGCTTACCGCATTACCTTACAGAACAATAATGCATTTCCTGTAAAGTTGCTGCGGCGGCACTGGTATATATTCGACAGCAATGGCACCCAGCGGGAAGTAGAGGGGGAAGGTGTGGTAGGCGTTCAGCCCCAGATTAACCCCGGCGAACAATACCAGTATGTAAGTGGCTGTAACCTGCGTACGGAAATGGGTAAAATGTACGGAACCTACGTAATGGAAAATATTGCGTCTAAAAAGCAATTTGATGTTAAGATCCCCGTATTTGATATGATCGTTCCGTTTAAGATGAATTAGCATCTTTTTCACTATAAAAGCCGTACCTTTGCCCATCCGCCTGTAAAATCAATAGTTATTGAGCAAGAGGAGAAAAGGTGAGATAGATTTTGAAATTTATTCCCCCAAACAAACGTTATTCATTAATTGCACGGTATACGCCATATACCACACACATCAGGAAAAACTAAATAAATGTACAAGGTTACTTTCAACAATAAGAACAAAGTGTTCTTTAATGCGCTAAAAGCGAACGTAGATCAATATTTTATTGATAATAATATCCGCAAAACCGGTAACTGGAAGTTGTATTTAAAATCGGCCGTACTTATACCGGCCGCCATACTGATCTATCTTTCCCTGTTATTGCTTCCGCTTAACCTCTTTACAGGCATATTGCTGAGTGGCTTATTCGGGTTTACCCTCGCCAGCATTGGTTTTAACATCATGCACGACGCCTGTCATGGCAGCTACTCCACACGCAAATGGGTAAACGACCTGTTTGGCTTAAGTATGAATGCGCTGGGCGGAAATGCTTTTTTATGGAAACTGAAGCATAATATCGTGCATCATACGTATACCAATATTGATGGTATTGATGATGACATTAATAACATGCCTTTTATGCGTGAATGTTCCACACAGCCCTGGAAGCCCATTCACCGTTACCAGCAGTTCTATATGTTTTTTCTTTACGGATTTACCTCCCTCTTCCTGTTGTTTATTACGGATTATATAAAATATGTAACCCGCAAAGTATACACCACGCCATTAAAGCCAATGGACATACAGGAGCATCTTACTTTCTGGATATCCAAATTACTGTACATCGCCATTACCATTGTTATTCCAATCCTGGTATTAGGCTGGCAGCCCTGGTTGTTAGGCTTCCTGGTGATGCATTTTGTTTTGGGATTAACGCTTGCGGTGGTATTTCAACTGGCGCATGTGGTAGAGCATGCAGAATTTGAAGTGGCAGGTATTGAGCCTAAAAAAATTGAAAACGAGTGGGCCATCCACCAGGTAAAAACCACGGCCAATTTCGCGGCAAATAATAAATTCCTTTCATGGCTTGTGGGCGGATTGAATTTCCAGATCGAACACCACCTGTTTCCCCGTATCAGCCACGTGCACTACCCGGCCATTAGTAAAATAGTACAGCAAACCTGTCAGCAGTTTGGTTTGCAATACATCTATTATCCTTCACTTGGCGCAGCGGTAGCATCGCATTACCGGTTTATGAAGCAGTTGGGACAAAAACCGTAAGCAATAAATAATATTGGTTCCAAAATATAATAGGGTAAAGGGGCTGTCTCAAAAGGGCCGGTATAGAAGATATGCCACTAAGACACAGAGTCATAATCTTCAGGTTTTATTTTCTTCGTGGCTTCGTGCCTTTGTGGCAAAATATTACTTTTTAGACAGCCCCTTTGCTGTGTAAATTAGAGATGGAGTTACAACTCCCGGGAAATTTGAATTGCCATGAGGAGTATTAAACCAGGAAATATAGTTGATGAGCTGCCTGAATGGTCGAATAGTGCATTAACTGGCCCGGGCGGTAATTACACCAGCCGTTCCCTGCTCCGTTACCCCGGAGGAAAAACAAGAGGGGTTGATTTCATCACACAATTTTTTCCGAAGCGGCTCGACAAGCTTTTATCGCCCTTTTTTGGTGGTGGCTCCATTGAACTGGCTATAGCGGCAAAAGGAACCAAAGTATATGGCTACGATGTTTTCCCCCCGCTTGTGGAATTCTGGGAATGTGTTGTTACCAAGCCGGGAGAACTGGCAAAAGCAGTAGAAAAATATTTCCCCCTTCCTAAGGATACCTTTTATGCCCTGCAGAAAACACAAACCCGCTTCAAAACCAAATTGCAAAGAGCGGCAGTATATTATGTGCTGAACCGCTCTTCTTTTTCAGGTTCCACCCTTTCAGGTGGCATGTCACCTCACCATCCCCGGTTTACCTTATCTGCAATTGAAAGACTCAGGAACTTTTATAATCCGAATATAACCGTTGCGAATGGAGATTTCAAACAATCGCTGGCAGATCATCCGCATGCATTCACTTATCTTGATCCGCCCTACCTGATCGGAAGTTCCTTATATGGCAGGAAAGGCGACGCCCATAAAGGATTTGACCATGAAGGGCTATCGGAGATTTTAAAAAAAAGGGAACACTGGATATTATCGTATAATGATTGTGCGCCGATCAGGGAAATGTATGAAGGCTTTCATATCCTTACGCCCAACTGGAAATACGGCATGAGCAATGATAAAAGCTCTAAAGAGATATTGATCTTCAGCAAGGATTTTAGAATTGAGGGACACCCCGTTTATTAAGAGGCCTGCTCAAACAGAAGCAAGCCCTATTTACTTTCATATACCTTTTCCCCGTTCACGTAAGTATATAATACCTGTGTATTTAAAATATCAGATGGATCGCATTGCATGATATCGGTATCGGTAATAATAAAATCGGCCCATTTCCCTTTTTCAATGCTTCCTTTTTCCTTTTCTTCAAAACTTCCTTTGGCTGCCCATATTGTTATGCCCTTCAATGCCTGTTCTTTGGTTAACGCATTTTCAGTTTGAAAGCCATTGGGCGGAAAATTTTGTATGTCTTTTCTTACAACCGCCGCATAAAATGTTTTGAACGGGCTAATATCTTCCACCGGGAAATCGGTTCCCAAGGCAATCCACCCGTTTTGCAGTAGTAATTGATGATACGCATACGCTCCTTTCATGCGGTTTGCACCTAACCGGTCTGCCGCCCAATACATATCGGATGTGGCATGGGTGGGCTGAACAGAAGGTATAATACTGTAATTTCCAAACCGGTCAAAATCGGCGCTGTCAATTACCTGCGCATGTTCAATACGCCAGCGCCGGTCATTCTTTCCTTTTAAGATACCGGCATACAGCTTAAGGATAGCACGGTTAGCAGAATCGCCAATAGCGTGTGTGCATGCCTGAAAGGGTGAATCGTATAGTTTTTGCAACACCTCTTTGTAATGCTCCGCATTGCTGAGCAGGAAGCCCTTCCAGTCCGGCCGGTCATGGTAGGGCTGCAGCAGGCAGGCGCCTCTTGAACCCAATGCGCCATCCGCAAACAACTTAAATCCGTTCACATGCAAACGGTCTGTTTTATAAACACCCCTGCTCAGATAATAATCATAGTTTTCGGGGCTATCGGATAGTAGCGCTACTATTTTCATGCGGAGCGTTCCGTTCTTTTGCAACGTATCTATACGGCTCACCTGCTCCTTCATCAAGCCACAATCCACGATAGTGGTTAGTCCCGCGGCAAAACAATTGTTTTCAGCCTGTTTAAAAGCGGCTTCTATAACTTCCGCATCCTGTTCAGGAATAATGCCGCTTACCCGGCCTACCGCGTTGTCAACTAAAATACCCGTAAGGCGGCCTTTATTCACTTCAATGAGCCCGCCTGCTATCGTTTCTCCGGGCTGCACGCCTGCTTTGGTTAAAGCCATCTGGCTGGCAATAGCCGCATGCCCGTCAATGCGCGTTAGTAAAACAGGATGCCCGGGAAATTCCGCATCCAGCCTGGCTTTATCAGGGAAAGCTTTATTGTGCCAGTCGTTCTGATCCCAGCCTCTTCCAATGATCCATTGTCCGGGTTGAACGGCTTTCGTTTTTACAAAATCTTTTATACGCACTATACATTCATCCCAGCTTTTCGTTCCTGTAAGATCCACTTCCTGCAAACTCAGCGCATAGCCATAAAAGTGAGCATGCGCATCAATGAACCCGGGATAAATAAATTTCCCTTTTGCATCTGTTATATTATCTGAAGTATAGTGTTCGAGGATGGCTTCATTACTGCCGGCAGCCACTATTTTCCCTTTGTTTACTGCCAAAGCCGCTGCTATACTAAAGCTGCTGTCGATGGTATAGATCACTGCATGGTGTACAATAAGATCAACCTTCTTTTTGGTGTTACAGGATAGTATGCTGCATACTGCGATTAGGGAATACAACAATTTCATAAAAACCAATTGTGCGGGTAAAGCATAAAATTAAAACACCCCGGCCATTATGCATCAAAAAGATAATACAGGCTAACCTTATGCTGCTTATACTGCTTTGAACTACTTTTACAGCAGAAAATATGCGCTATGTATACTAAAGAACAAACACAGCATTTACAGCAGCAAACCGTAACTTTTTTAAAACATACCGGTGAAGGAATTGATGCGTCACAAATGAATGAACTGCGCAGTGTGCTGCGCTTTCACGAGTATCGCTATTATATAATGAATGACCCGCTTATTGCTGATGCAGAATATGACCAGTTGTATAAGGCGCTGGAAAAAACAGAGCAGGAACACCCGGAACTCATTACGGCAGACTCTCCCACACAACGGGTATCCAAAGGGCTTATCAAAGATTTCCCCAAAGTACAGCACCTGGTACCCATGCTGTCGCTCGATAATTCATACGATGCAGCCGACCTGATTGATTTTGACCGTAAAGCAAAGGAACTTAGTGGTTTAAGTGAAATGGAATATTGCGTTGAACCCAAGTTCGACGGGGCCAGTATTTCACTGATATATGAAAACGATATGCTGGTGCGTGGCGTTACCAGGGGCGATGGCGTGGTAGGAGATGATATTACTGCGAACATCCGGCAGATCAGATCGGTACCCCTGTCGGCAAATTTTTCGGCTTATGGTATACAACAAATTGAAATCCGGGGCGAGGTGCTGATGAATAAAAATCATTTCAAAGCCTATAATGATATGCTGGAAGAACAGGGGGCAGACAGGCTGGCTAATCCGCGTAATGCCGCTGCAGGCTCATTGCGGATTAAAGACCCCAGAGAAGTAAGCCGCAGGAACTTAGAAGCATTCCTGTATCATATAAGCGATGTAAGTCTTTTGCCAAAACATAGTGCTCCGCCGGCCTTACAAACGCATAGCGGTTCCTTAAAAATGTTGTGGGAACTGGGGTTCAGAAGCCCTGAAAAAGAAAAAAAAGTATTTAAAGGCATATCTGCCATTATTGAATACTGCGAAGTTTTCGAAAAACAGCGGGATGAACTGCCTTATGAAATTGATGGTATGGTGATTAAGGTAAATGATTTGGCAATACAGGAAAGATTAGGTATGACCACACACCATCCCCGTTGGGCAATCGCTTATAAATTTAAGGCCAGGCAGGGTACCAGCAAGCTGATGGCGGTAGAATTTCAGGTAGGCAGAACCGGGGCCGTTACGCCTGTGGCAAAAATTGATCCCGTGCAGGTGGGGGGCGTTACCGTAGGCAGCATTTCATTGCATAATGAAGAATATATTAAAGAGAAGAACCTGCAATTGGGCGATACTATTTTAATAGAACGGTCGGGTGATGTGATTCCGCAGGTAGTGAAATCCTTTCCTGAGCTCAGAACAGGTGATGAGGCGATCATTCACTTTCCGGTGAACTGTCCGGTTTGCGGTTATGCCCTGGAGAAGCCGGAAGATGAGGCGGTATGGCGATGCAACAACAGTAACAACTGCCCGGCACAGATTGTAGAACGGATTATTCATTTCAACAGCAAGGATGCTATGGATATACGGGGTTTGGGTGATGCAATTGTACGAAAGTTCTATGCGCTTGATTACCTCAGGGATATTCCCGGTATTTATCATCTCCCTTTTGAAAAGATCCGGAAAATGGAGGGCTTTGGAGAGAAGAGCGTAACGAATATGGAGGCAGCTATAGCCGCTTCCAAAAAGCAACCGCTACACCGGTTGATATACGGATTGGGCATACGTTATATAGGTGAAACTACGGCTAAAGTGCTGGCACAACGGGTTGATCACCTGCTGGATTATACCCGGTTTACGGGTGAGCAATTACAGGAGCTGGAAGATGTGGGTCCTAAAGTGGCGGGAAGCGTATACCAGTTTTTTCATAATGAACAAAACATACAAATGCTGCACCAGTTGGAAGATATAGGATTGCAGCTTAAAAATGAAAAGAAAGCATTGCATAGCAGCAGTAACCTCGCAGGACAAACCTTTCTTTTTACAGGCACGCTCCACAAGCTTAAAAGAAGCGAAGCGGAGGCCATTGTGGAGGAAAACGGCGGAGCCATTTTAACCGGCGTGAGCAGTAAGCTGAACTACTTAGTTGTGGGAGAAGACGCAGGCTCCAAGTTTGAAAAGGCAAAGAAGATAGCAACTATAAAAATCATTAATGAAGAGGCGTTTTTGGGCATGATCAACGGATCGGCTGTATAAGGAGCTTTACATAGGGTAACCATGGCAGAAAGTATGGGTATAAAAATAAATATGCGAAGCCATTCTAATTTATTAAATTTATAATACCTAAAAACATCTCCTTATGATAAAGAAAACTCCCGGAGAAACATGGAAGCCATTACAGTTTTCCGGATGGAAGCAGCTTCGTAAGAAATACGCTGTCTCTAACTATGGCAAAATAGCCAGCTATACTGATGATATTTATGCAGACGGGCAGTTGCTCAGCGGATCGCTCACCACGGGATACAGAAGCCTGAACCTGCACCGGCCCAACAACAAGGGTACCCTTTATATTCACCGGGAGATTGCGCGTTTATTTTGCAAAAAACCCTCACCCAGGCACCAGTTTGTTATTCATCTCAACTACAATAAAACAGATAACAAATCCTCCAACCTTAAATGGGCTACTTTAAGCGAGGTAAGCCGCCACCAGCAAAAAAGCCCTGCCAAGATCGCCTATAAAAAAATTCAGGCTAACCGCTCCTCGGGGCTGAAGCTGAATACGAACCAGGTAAGCGCCATCAAAAAAACCATTGCCGACCCCAAACGTAAACTCACCTATAAGCAGCTTGCCGAAAAATATGCAGTGAGCGAAATGACGCTATACAGGATTAAAAGCGGCGAAAACTGGGGAAGAGTAAAGTGATGGAAAACGAACGGAAACAATATCAAATTTGATATTTGAAACTAAATTATAATGTTGCACTATAGATTAAACATACCCCATGATACAACCTGCTACCGTGCGGTTCCTTAAAAATCTTGCAAAAAATAATAATAAGCCCTGGTTTGATCTGCATAGAAAAGAATACGAAACCGCCCGCAAAGACTATGAAGATTTTATTCAATCTGTAATTGATGCATTTGGTAAATCTGATCCTTCCATTGCTCCTTTAATTGCTAAGCAATGCTTATTCCGCATTAACAGGGACATCCGGTTCAGCAAAAATAAAACGCCATACAAAAAAAATTTTGCAGCCAGTATTAACCGTGGCGGCAAAAAATCCGTTTTTGCGGGGTATTACTTTCACCTTGAGCCCGACAATAGTTTTATAGGCGGCGGCATTTGGATGCCCATGCCCGGTGAAACACAAAAAATAAGACAGGAAATTGATTATTGCTGGCCTGAATTCAAAAAAATCATCACAGCAAAAAAGTTTAAAACAGTTTACGGCGATCTGGATAACGAACCGGAAATCACTTTGGTGAATGTACCCAAAGGATATGCTAAAGACAATCCTGCTGCATCCTACCTTAAGCTTAAAAGCTGGATTGCCATGCAGGAAATCAATGATGCGGATTTAAGTTCCGCAACCCTGCTAAAGCAAACCGTAAGCGCTTTCAGCGCTATACAACCACTGATTTATTTTTTGAACCGAGCCATAGAAGAATAAAGCAACTCACACGCTCATGCTATTACTTCTTTCCGGATATTACATATGCTACATTAGGGATTAATGCAATATATTGTAGATGCCTGTAAGAAGGTTTCAAATAGCTATAGTGTGGCGTGTGTAAGCAGCAATTCCATCTTTGATTAAACAAATCGATTTTTAAGCTGGAGGAAAGGCTTTTCAAGCCAATAATAACTCATGGATGCTAATAAGGTGGTTATGCCAACGAGTATTAAAAAATCGAAAAGTGAATACCCGGTAGAACTGCCATGATTGATAAAGAAGACGACTAACACATGCCATACATACATTCCCAAACTTATCTTCCCCAAATACATTAAGGGCTTTTGTTTTATCGCTTTAGTAAGAAAACCATTGTTTTCATTAATGACGCAATAACCGATAACACCAAAATAAAGGACACCTAAAATATTATGTTTCAAAAGCTCAAAATAAAACGAAGAGAGCTTAAGTTGGGCAAAGGCAGTAAGTGCAAGACCGCTTACAATGCAGATAATAAAATACTTCAGGTTTTTTTGTGTTAATACTTTGTTCTTTTCTAAAATAGCTAATATCCCTCCAAGTGCCAGTTGATCCAGCCTGGCGAAGGTAAAATGATTGATGCTATACCCCTTTAAAAGCATAAAGTAGCGTACCAGTAACGGCAGAAGCAGTAGCAATACTGAAACAAATAGCAATCTCCTTCCTGTTGTTTTATAAAAAAAATAGACAATAGCCGGCCAAAATAAATAGAAGTGTTCCTGCAACGCCAATGACCAGAAATGATAGGGGCCGGAGGCTTTCCATGAAAAAGTATTTGCTATATTTTGAAGAAAGAAATAATAATAAGCCTGACTACCAGATGATGCTGAATATTGAAATCCTATGCCGAAAATTCTGGAAGTAATATAATAAACCGCCAGGGCAAAATAATAGAGAGGAAATATCCGCAACGCCCTTCTTACATAAAAATTTTTGAAGTAGTGTTCAGAGCCAAGTGATTTTAAAAGTATTCTTGTAATAAAAAAACCCGATAGCAAAAAAAACAATGAAACGCCTGTGCCACAAAATTCGAAAATAGAATGCAGGGCTACAGAATTCATCGATCTCTTTAATGTAAAAAAATGCCCCGCAATTATCATTAATGCCGTAACTCCCCTTAGCCCGTCTACAGAATGGTAATAAGTTAATCTCATAAAAACAGTCAAGTATTAAATTAGATACAACTCCAATTCATTCCCTGTCAGGAACTGACTTAAGAATTATATTATCGGCCACAAAATTCTGTAGCATACAAAATTATAAGGAATGTTACTTGCTTTCCAACCAGCAAGTATATTATATACCGCTGGTTAAGCAGGGGTCGCTATAGGTATTGGATTAATAAAGGCTGTTAGTAATGAGCAATAGTTCTTTCTTTACGAAAACACAAGACCGCATAAGATGCATACTATTATTACCACACTTTAGTCATGGCAACTGCTTTATTTAAAGATATTGTTTTTTTATATTAAAAAAAACCGGATACATGAATATACCATATGATATTAATAATAAGTATTTAAGATGTCAGGAAAGCTATGCCACCCCAGGGAGTATAGCTCTATTTCATTTATTAGGTAATGCGGGTAATAGTTATAATAGATTTTGAGCTACCAGGTACTCCGCAATCTGCACCGCGTTGGTTGCCGCACCTTTACGGAGGTTATCGCTAACAATCCACATGTTCAGTGTGTTGGGCTGCGATTCATCCCTTCTTAGCCTTCCCACAAATACGTCATCCTTTTCATACGCATCTTTAGGCATAGGGTACAGGGCATTAGAAGGGTCATCAACTACCACTACACCAGGCGCCCTGCCCAGTATTTCCTTTACCTCATTCAAATCATAATCCTGCTCAAACTCAATGTTTACGCTTTCGCTGTGCCCGCCCATAACCGGAATGCGAACAGTGGTAGCAGTTACCCGGATACTGTCATCCCTTAATATTTTGCGGGTTTCATTCACCATTTTCATCTCTTCCTTAGTATACCCGTTATCAAGGAACACATCAATTTGAGGTATAACGTTCAGGTCAATCGGGTATTTATAGGCCATCGGGTATTCGCCGCTACTTCCTTTAACCGCAAGGTTTCTTTCACCCAGCATTTGTTCCACGGCTTTCACGCCTGTGCCGGTAACACTCTGGTACGTACTTACTACAATTCTTTGTATGTTGTATTTTTTATGCAGCGGGTTAAGCGCCACTACCATTTGTATAGTAGAGCAATTGGGGTTAGCGATGATCTTATCGTCTTTTGTGAGGGCATCGGCATTAATTTCGGGCACCACTAATTTCTTAGAAGGGTCCATGCGCCATGCAGAAGAGTTATCAATAACGGTAATGCCTGCTGCGGCAAATTGAGGAGCTAACGCCAGGGAAGTACTTCCGCCAGCCGAAAACAAAGCCACATCAGGTTTCGCTGCAATAGCACCGGCAGCACTTACTACCTTGTATTTTTTATCCTTAAATTCCACTTCTTTACCAATAGATCTTTCCGAGGCAACGGGGAATAATTCCGTTACCGGGAAATTTCTTTCCGCAAGAACCTGTAACATTTTAGTGCCTACTAATCCTGTGGCCCCAACTACTACAACTTTCATTTTTGATTTGTTTTATGGTTTTAGTTTTGATACATCACATTAAAAAAGCCTTCCCTGTTCCGGAAAGGCCTTTGAATATATTCGGTCATACAATACACTCCTTAACCTTTCCTTTCCAGGAATTGTTTCTTTGTGCGTTTTGTATGTTTTGTCATTGCCAACATGATGGCGGCAAAGGTAATCACGTACGGGGATTCTGCCAAAAAATAAAAATATATATAATAAGACTATCCGGATTTTTTAATTCGTGGTTTACGGTTGCATTCGTTCCGGATTTACGGCTATCAGCCATCAGTCCTCAGCTATCAGATTGTAACGACTAACGACAGGCTGCATACTGCTTTCTTTGTATTGCCCGTAGCTGATCTGATTGCATCCTTCGGATTTAGAGCTTCCGGCTTCAGACTTTGTATTTTATTGATTCTTTTCCCGGCTATGTACCCTCCTTTTTTTGCCCTCTTTATTTCAATACATTTGCTACAATCAAATTGAAAAAAAGCATGAGAAAGGTGTTTATTATTACCGCTTTTGTCAGTTTGCTGGTAACAGGCCTATTATCCTATGCAGTAAGCTGGTGGTGGCTGATAACTTTTATTATAGTGGTGCTGCTCATTATTATGGGTATTTATGATATGCTTCAAACCCGGCATTCTATTATGCGCAATTATCCTGTAGTAGGGCGCATGCGTTACTGGATGGAAGACATCCGGCCTAAAATGTACCAGTATTTCATTGAATCGGATATAGACGGACGGCCTGTTAACCGTATTGACCGTTCCACCATATACCAGCGGGCCAAACGGGAAATGGATACGATGCCTTTTGGTACGCAATTAAATGTATATGAAGAAGGGTACGAGTGGCTGAGCCATTCCATTGCACCAAAGGATTTTAACAGCTTAAACCACGATCCGAGAATACTTATTGGCAATAAAGACTGCAAACAGCCTTATTCATCCAGCATTTTAAATGTGTCGGCAATGAGCTTTGGATCGTTAAGCCCGAATGCTATTGAAGCGCTGAACGGAGGCGCTAAAATAGGAGGCTTTGCACACAACACCGGCGAAGGAGGCATAAGCGCTTATCATCTTAAACAGGAAGGCGATCTTATATGGCAGATAGGAACAGGGTATTTTGGCTGCCGGGATGAGGCAGGTAATTTTTCGGCAGAAGTGTTTAAGAAAAATGTGAACAGACCGCAAATTAAAATGGTAGAGCTCAAGCTTTCGCAGGGCGCCAAACCGGGGCATGGCGGCATTTTACCCGCCAAAAAGAATACGCTTGAAATTGCAACTATCCGGCATGTACAGCCTTTCACAACAGTGGCTTCACCACCCTTCCACAGTGCGTTCAGCTCCCCTAAAGGATTGATACTATTTATACAACAACTAAGAGAATGGAGTGAGGGAAGACCCGTTGGCTTTAAACTTTGTGTAGGCAGGAAAAGTGAATTTGCGGGAATATGCAAAGCAATGGTGGAGTTAGATATTTACCCCGATTTTATAACGATAGATGGCGGGGAAGGAGGCACGGGCGCTGCCCCCCAGGAATTTTCCAATTACGTGGGAGCACCCATGATGGATGGTTTGGCTTTTGTGCATAATATGCTTATAGGATTTGGTATAAGGCAGCATATTAAAGTAATTGCTTCCGGAAAAATTTTATCAGGCTTTCATATACTCCGCGCACTAGCGCTGGGTGCAGATGGCTGTAATAGCGCCAGGGCCATGATGATGGCCATTGGGTGTATACAGGCGTTGTTATGCAATACCAACAGGTGCCCTACGGGCGTTGCCACGCAGAACCCGCAATTAACGGTGGGTTTAGTAGTAAAAGATAAAAAATACAGGGTTGCCAATTACCATGAAGAAACGGTGAAGTCTTTTGTAGAGCTCTGCAGCGCAGCGGGGGTAGGCGAAAAGGAACAGTTAACCCGCTCGCATATTTACCGGCGGGTATTTATGAATGAAGTAAGAACATTTGAAGATATCTTTCCATCGCTGCAACCCGGCTGCCTCCTCAATGGCAATATACCGGAAAAGTATAAGCAGGACATAGAAGCGGCAAGTGCAGACAGGTGGTGATGAAGATGGAGAGGGGTTACAGCTTGCAGGTTGCAAGTTTGAGGTTGTGGGTTAACATTTCGCCATTCACCATGAGCCGTTCCCTCATTTCAGCCGCTTCATTTTAACCATCTCAATGCGGGTATCGCTCACATTAATGATATCAAATTCATAACTGTCAATGATAATCCTTTCCTTGATCTTCGGTATCATTTCGTGGTGCTGGATGATATAGCCCGAAAGGGTTTCCGATTCTGTTTCGCCAAAATCAAGATGAAATTTTTTGTTTAAATAATCCAACTCCAGCCTGCCCGAAAAAATGAATTCATTTTCAGCTATTTGCTTTTCAACAAATTTATCCGTATCATACTCATCACGTATTTCACCAAAAATTTCCTCCAGCAGGTCTTCCATGGTAATAATGCCCGCGGTGCCTCCAAATTCATCTACTACCCAGGCAATGCTTTTTTGCTCTTTGGTGAATTTGCTGATCAGATCCATCGCACTCATGCTTTCGGGCACCGCCGGTATGGGTAACAGGATAGATTGTATATCGGGTGGGTTTTTAAAAAGTTCAATCTGGTGAATATATCCCCGGATATTATCAATGCTGTTTTCATATACTACCAGCCTGCTTAATTTAGTATTAATGAATTTTTGCTTTACGTCGTGTATTGACATGTTTATCTCAATAGATTCGATCTCCTTGCGTGGTATAAGGCACTGGCGTATTTTAACGGAAGGAAGCTGCAATGCATTCTCAAAAAGCTGGGCATTCATATCCTGTCCGCCGTCCGACTGATTTTTATGCTGCTGAATAAAATGTTCAAGATCCACCGGGGAGATGGCGGCTTTCTTTTGATCAGATATCCGGATGTTGAACAAATAAGTAAGTATCCATTCAGAAATGCTGATAAAAAAAGCAGCAATAGGATAAAGAATGCTATGAAAAAAATCCAGTATGCCTAACTGGGCAAAAATAGATAGTACAGAATCATTTTTTGCCCTGAATACGGCTTTAAAGGAAAACTGAACAATAAGGAGGATTAAAGTGGAAAGCAGGGTTTCAAAAATAAGCCGTAAATATTTTACATATGCCGAAAATGATGCGGCAAGATGCAGCTCAATCCAGTCCCACAACGGCGACAGAAATTCTCCTACCAGCAATCCGTATATTACCACGGCCAAACTAAGGCCTACCAAAGTGGTTCCTATGAACTTTACCGGCTGTTCAAGTAGCTGTGATAATATTCTCCCGCTGCGTAAGCCCTGTTTTCTCTTGAGTTCAAAAGAAAACTTGTTAGCAGATACAAAAGCTACTTCAATGCCTGCAAAAAAACCAACCAGCAGCAAGGTTAAAATGATACCGACTAATTTTAATATATCTACATCAGTCATACGTACTCAAATATAATAAATTGATTAATAATGTTTAATAACACGAAATAGAAATATTACCGCTTATTACAATTATTTTAATATGTGCCATTTTTAACTATACAGGGAGAACGGAATAGGAGCATACCGTGTTGTATGCTTAATTGATAAGTTGAAATATATCACCCAAAGCCTGCGCTGTTCCAATATGGTTTGGCCGGATCATGTTCCGAATTAGAAAAAGCCGGTAATGATCTTTTCCGCCTCGTGGCAGGCTGTTTCAAGGTGATTATTTACAATAGTGTAGTTAAAATGATCCTTAAATGACAGCTCGTAAGCGGCTTTATTTACTCTTGCTTCCAGCGATTCCACGGTCTCTGTTCCCCTGCTTTCCAGTCTTCTTTTTAATTCTGTAACCGAAGGGGGTTGAATGAAAAGAGAAAAAGAAGATTCCGGGAAACGGCGCTGTATATGTAATGCGCCTTTAACATCAATGTCTAATACAGGAATTCTGCCGGTTTTCCAGATACGTTCCAGCTCCGATTGTAAAGTGCCGTAATATTTTCCTTCATATACCATTTCCCATTCTACAAATTCGTTGTGCTGTATTTTCTGCTGGAATATTTCCTTACTCAAAAAATAATAGTCCCTGCCATCGGTTTCATTTGCCCTGCGCTCGCGGGTGGTGGCAGATATTGAAAATGCAAGCTGCTTGGGATATTGCTGCAACAGGTATTGCACGATAGTGGTTTTGCCTGCACCCGATGGCGCCGTAATAATAATGATCTTATTTTGATTCATGATTGAGTAAGAAATATTTTTAACCGGGAGGAACTGCAGCACCCGAAACAATGATACATCAGATACGCTGTATTTGCGCTCCCAACTGTTGCAACCGTTTGTCAATATATTGGTATCCCCTGTCTATCTGTTCAATATTCTGTATAATACTTTTGCCTTCGGCGCTGAGGGCTGCAATTAGTAACGCAACACCGGCACGTATATCGGGGCTGCTCATGGTAATGCCTCTCAGGTGATGCTGCCGCCCCAGGCCTATTACTGCCGCCCGGTGCGGATCGCAAAGAATAATTTGTGCGCCCATATCAATAATCTTATCAACAAAAAACAAGCGGCTCTCAAACATTTTCTGGTGTACCAGCACCGAACCCTTGGCCTGTGTGGCCACCACCAGCACAATACTCAGCAAATCGGGTGTAAAGCCCGGCCAGGGATGATCGTAAATGGTCATTACGGAACCATCTAAAAATGTTTGGATCTCATAAAGCTCCTGCTCGGGAATATAAATATCATCGCCCTTATATTCCAATTGAATACCTAACTGGCGGAACTTATCCGGTATTTGTCCCAGGTGAGCTATGCCGGCGTTCTTTATGGTGATTTCGCTTTGAGTCATAGCTGCCAGTCCTATAAAAGAGCCTACCTCAATCATATCGGGCAACAGGGTATGTATGGTTCCGCCCAAATGATCTACCCCTTCAATGGTGAGCAAATTAGAGCTTATGCCGCTTATACGCGCTCCCATCCGGTTCAGCATTTTGCATAGCTGCTGCACGTAAGGCTCACAGGCGGCATTGTAAATAGTGGTAGTGCCTTTTGCCAAAACGGCTGCCATCAAAATATTAGCTGTTCCGGTTACGGAAGGCTCATCCAGCAGCATATCCGTACCTTTCAACAAAGGCGCCTTAAGATGAAAGAACCCGTCTTCCTGGTGGTAATCGAACTGTACGCCTAATTTTTCGAATCCAATAATATGGGTATCCAGTCGTCTTCTGCCAATTTTATCACCCCCCGGTTTGGGAATAAAAGCTTTTTTAAAGCGTGCAAGTAAGGGACCGGCCAGCATAACGGAACCGCGCAGCCTGCCGCTTTTTTGATGATAGGTTTCACTATGGAGATAATCAATATTCACATCATCTGCAGTAAAAGAACAGGAATGGCGGTTGTGGCGTTCAATTTTCACATTCATTTCCCCAAGGAGCTCTATCAGCAGGTTCACATCTACTATATCGGGTATGTTATGTATGGTTACCGTTTCGGGGGTAAGCAGTACAGCACTAATAATTTGCAGCGCCTCGTTCTTGGCGCCCTGGGGTATTATTTCGCCCTTCAGCTTTTTCCCGCCTGTTACTTCAAATGAATGCATATGCAATGTAATGAGTGCAAATATAAAACCCCGGCATGGTGATCATACTGCCGGGGTTCTTTTATTTTCAGGATTACCAGTTTATTTAAATCTTTTCTTATAATGCTTTCCTCCGCTCTTGCCGTTGCGGTCGCTACGTCCGCCGCTACCCCCGTTATTCCGTTGCTGGTAACCGCCGCCTTTGCCGCCCCCGCGCTGGAAACGGTTGCCCTCCCTGCTGTCTCTTTCGCGGTAAGCCTTCACAAATGGTGTATTGGTAAATTCAAGCTGCCCATCGGTAATGGCATTCAATTCGCTGCGGATAGCATCGTCATGTACCAGCTCTTTATGCCATGTGTTGTAGGCAAGCTTCATATAATAAGCGATAGAATTGGCAAAACCCGAACGTTTCTCCGGATTTTCTTCCTTCAAAGCTTTATTTATAACGATTTCAAGATTTTTTCCAAGATGCGAATACCTGGGGTACCTTTTAGGATAAGGTAATACTTTAGGCTTGGGCTTTAAGGTTTCCCGTGTTGGAATGGGGTACGGACTGTCAACATCCAGCTTAAAATCGGAGATTAAAAAAAGATGATCCCATAATTTATGCCTGAAATCTTCCACATTCTTCAGATGCGGGTTTAGAAAGCCCATCAGTTCAATAAGTGCATGGGCATTTTTTTGCCGCTTTTCCCTGTCCTCAATCGTTATTACGTAATCAATCATCTTTTGAATATGACGGCCATATTCGCGCATAATGAGATGATTCCTTGTTGTATTATATTCCATGTGTAAGTTCAAATGTTGGTAAAAATACAAAAGAGTTGGCAACTTTTGGGATATGCCAGCTCTTTTGTGAGGAATATAGGTTTAATGAATGCCTGACTTCAGGCTATCAGCCATCCGATCCTGGGATCTGATCAGGCCCGAAGCCCGGAAATGCGGTCTGACCCTCCTTTCATCGGGTGCCGACCGCATCACAGGTCACCTGATCATTAACCGGCTGGTATACTGGGTTCGGGTAGCGGTATTGGTTACCCGTATAAAGTATATGCCCGGCTGGTGTTTCTTCGTAAAGGTGAGTGCATATTGCTGTGAGCCGTTTGGAGCGATATGGTTTCTTTCTACAATCTGCCCCACGCTGTTTACCAGGTCTGCCTGCAGGCCATGTTTTTGTATGCTATTGAATTGCAGGTTAACCTGCCTGTCTGCAGGGTTAGGAAATACGGTAAGCGCCAATTCCTGCAGGTTTTCTACAGTAACCGAAGTAATAGCCGAATACTGCACCTTGCCTCTGGCATCTGTTTGCTTTAAGCGGAAATACAGCTTGCCGCCGGCAGATTTGGGAACAGCATAATCAAATTCATATTTTACTACGGTACCTGCCGAGGCGGGCTGCTGACTTTCCATGGCGCCGATGCTGCTGAAATCGTAGCCATTAATGCTTACTTCAGGTATATAGGTAATACCGGTTTCCTCTTTTTCTTTTATCCAGCTTAATGCAATATTGCTGTTATCCGTTTTGCGTGCCGAAAACGTTAACTTTCCTTCGGGTAATATACTCATGGGGCAATAGGTATAGGTAGTGCTGATCGTTACCTCGGTATTCAGGGTTACGATTCTTTGGGTATACCTTCCGCCAATACCCTGTGCCAGAAGGGATGCCACAACATCGTAGTTATAAATCAACGGCCCGGGGCCGGTAAATAAGCCAAAATCGGATGGGGCAATGGTTTGGCTGAAACTACGGGGTGTGGCATTACCATCCTCATCTTCATGTACCGGCGCAGCCTGTATAGTACCCCAGTAATTGGAATAGTCAGCATTGATTCCATTGCTTTTCCACGGTGGGTCGCTGCTTGGCACAGCGGGATTGTCACTGGCGCCAATATCAATATTAGGAAATACGATCATAGTATCAAGCACAATACCAGAACCCAGTCCCGGGCCTGTTATATAATCGGTTCTGAAATAAGTTATTTTGTAGGTTATAGATGCCCCCACATCATTAATCACTTCAAGAAGTGCATATCCCAAGGTAGATACGGTAAGGTCAACGCCCATAAGCGTACCCATTGCCGGATCAAATTTGTAAGGGGAATAAACCACATCAGTTAAACTGGCTAAGTTGGTGGTGTAATTGTACGTTACGGTTTGCAGTGGGCCTCCGCCGGGGCATTGTGCGAGTGATACCTTATTCCAGTTCAGCAAAGCATATACTATAACGAAGCAAATGCGTAGAATTCTAAGCCTCATAGGTATGGATTTTAGTTTACAATAGGTTTGGATACAAAAGGAACCCGTTTTGCGATATGGCCGGTATCAGATCTCCATCAATGATATTTTACCGGGAATAAACAAGCGGATTACCTTTACAACAATACAACAATAATAACGCCTGCTACGGTAAATAAGTACTGCATACCGGCGCGGGCAAAGACATTTAAAAATGTGTTGCTTTTAAACAATTGTAAATCATGAAAGTGATCATAAACGGGGGTAAACGGTTTTTACCAAAGGAGAAAAACTTTGAGGGCTTCATTCACCATATCCTTCGCAGGCTCTGCCAGGTGCAAAGCACCGCTACTTTTATTTTTTTATCCTGTGATAACAATCTTTCCCTGCCCGGCAATGGATTATCTGTTTCCCTACCTGTACCTTTCCTCGCCCGGGCGGTAAATAAATTATGGCATAACCGGAAAGTTGCATCTGTAATTAAAAAAAACGGAGCGGGCATATTGATCACACTCAACGGGAAACCCATATCAACTCCTACTCCTCAAATGCTGGTTATATCAGATGTAGCAGATCGTAAAACAATAAAAGCTGCTGTGAGGAATGTATATGGTGGTAAGCGATGCAGTGTTATTGTTTCATCATTTTTGATGAAGCAAAAGCTGGGCAGAGAAGGTGTGGCAGAAGCTGTTGTTTTTGTGCTGCCCCAGTCGCCCGGTGTAATATACCAGCCTCTTAACTGGGAACAACGGGAAGCCATCAAAAGTAAATATACAGAGGGGAAGGAATATTTTTTGATGCCCCTGTCATCCATACCCCATCATCATATTATCAATACATTAAAAGCTTTTTCTCAATTCAAAAAATGGCAGCAAAGCAATATGCGCTTTATTATATTGGGAAATCTTACCGGTAATAAAAAAATGCAGGAATTGTTACAAACATACCGGTACCGGAGTGATGTAATTATCATGGAAGAGAAGCCGGATGAAAAAACATATGCGGCTATACTGGCATCCTGCATGGCAATGATCTATTTTCCCGGAGATGAAGGAAAGGGCGTTGTGCTGGCGGAAGCGCTGCAATGCGGAACGCCCGTTATTGCTGCAGCCACTGCTACGCTTACCGAAACAGGCGGTGATGCCGTATTGTATTGCGATCCTGCAGACATACAAAAGCTTGCCGGTGAAATGGTGAAGCTGTACAAAGATGAAAAGTTCAGGCATGCCCTTACCGGTAAAGGAAAAGAACAGGTTTTACCGCTCAGTGAAGAAACGGTGATGCAAAGGCTCTGGAATAATATTCAGCAGGTGGTTACCGCATAAATCCGCTTACCTTTGCATCATTTTTATACAAAGTAGTCATGCAAAAATCAACAATTACGATTGACGTAACACTCGACCAGGATAAAATACCTCACCAGATTTCCTGGAAGGCCAGTAGCAGCAGCGCGGAAGAGCCGCAGCATTCAAAAGCAATGATGCTGGCTTTCTGGGACGGGCAGGAGAAATCCGCACTGCGTATTGACCTGTGGACCAAAGAAATGATGGTAGACGAAATGGGTGATTTTTTTTACCAGACACTGATGACCATGGCAGATACCTATCGCAGGGCTACCGGACAAACGGAGCTGGTGGAAGCCATAAAATTATTTGCAGGCGACTTTCATAAAAAATCGCGAGAGCTACTGGAAAAAAGTTAAGCAGTTCCCATGTTATTTGGTGGCAAGTCAATCAAAAAATGTCTGTAAGTTATCGTGAAAAGTGAGAGGTGGTGAATGGTGGTGAGAAGTGAAATGTGAGACGAGTGGAATTCGCTATTGCCTATTGCCTGTTCACCTCTATCCTCTCCCGTTTCACGTTTGATACAGCACTAACAATATAAAAACATACACTATGGCATTAGAGCAAATCGTAAATGATCAGATCAAGGCTGCTATGCTGGCTAAAGATGCAAATAAGCTGCGCGGGTTAAGAGCCATTAAAGCCGCTATTATTATCGCTAAAACATCCGAAGGCGCCGGAGGGCAGCTGGCTGAAGCGGATGAAACGAAATTATTGCAGAAGCTGGTGAAGCAGCGCAAAGATTCCCTCGAAATTTATCAGCAGCAAAATCGTTCAGACCTTGCCCAAACAGAGCAGGAAGAAATTGATGTGATAGAAGCTTTTTTGCCCAAACAGCTAAGCGAAGCGGAGCTAAAGGCGGCGCTCATTAAAATCATAGCTGAAACAGGCGCTGCTTCACCTGCGGATATGGGCAAAGTAATGGCGGCCGCAACTAAGCAACTGGCAGGTCAGGCAGATGGCAAAACCATCAGCGCAGTAGTAAGGGGCTTGCTGGCAAAATAACACTAACCCCTTTACCATGCTATAACCCATGTGGATAGATATTGCTTTTCTTGTAATGCTGGTAGCAGGCCTTATCAAAGGGGCTATGCGGGGCATTGTAATGGCACTGTTTTCATTTGCCGGCTGGATCATTGGCCTGGCGGCGGCATTAAAGTTATCGGCGGTAGTGGCGGTATACATGCAGGAACATACCAGCATTAACGCCAAATGGCTACCCCTGATCGCTTTTATACTTGTATTTGGCATAGTGGCATTGCTGGTACAGTGGGCCGGCAAAGCAATAGAAAATATATTCAACTTTACTTTATTGGGCTGGGTGAACCGTTTGGGCGGCGCATTGCTGTATGCCGGTATGTATGTGCTGGTGGGGAGTATATTGTTGTTTTATGCCGAAAAGATGCAGTTGATCAGTGTGGAAACCTTGTTGTCCAGCCGCGCTTATTCGCTTACTGCAGGGGTAGCACCTGCTTTATTAGAGGGGTTAGGCGTAATGATTCCCGCATTTAAAAATACGTTTCAGGAGCTGCAAACCTTTTTTGATAAAGTAGGAAAAGCGTTTTCCGGTAATGAATAACAGGCAAAGTGCGCCACGAATGCACGAATACGTTTTTTGGTATTCGTGTAATCTATGTAAAATCCTATTTCACGCAGAGAACGCAGCGTTGCGGCGGTCACAAAGAAGCATATGTTGCGTACGCTGCTTCGCTGTGCACGCTGGCAGACCTCCGGTAGGCGGGCGAGAAATCATTGATGAAATATAGTGGCAATAACTTTGTTTTCACCACAAATCCATAAGGCTTCTTCAGTTATGAGCAAGAGGCTGCCTCAAAAGGGCCGGTATAGAAGATATGCCACTAAGGCACAAGGGCACAAAGTCCTGATCTTCCCGTTTTATTTTCTTTGTGTTTTCGTGGCAAAATATTGCTTTTGAGACAGGCCCTTTATTTGTGCGGAGGAATCAGGAGCCGGGAACGGCCTGTTCCCGGGATGACTGCTGTCGGGAACAGCGGAGCTGTCTGACGCAGGAACACCGCCGGTGAATTCGGTTTCCGGAACAGGTAATATGCCCTGTGAAGGATTAATGATCTTAATATTCCTGAAATCCTGTGAAGCTTCTAATCCTTTTCCCGGAAGAACTGTGCCGTCTTTTTTTGTGATCTTCACGGGTTTATCGGTATAAAATATTTCTTTATTCTGATCCCACCATAATTCCTCGCAACGCAGGGTATCCTGGTTAAATTGCTGAATAACCACCACGCTGTCTCTCAGGTACATTTTTTTTTGTCCTTCAATATACCGGCCGTATAAGGCATCCAATATGCTTTCTACCTGCAGGGAATCGTTGTAAAAATCAACATGTAAGGCATTAGGGAATTCCACTCTCGGTAATGTATCCTGGTAGCGGTACATTAATGGTGCGGTAAGCTTGGCCCGCATTTTACCCGCCTGGCTGAAATAGGTTTCAATCGTTCTGGCTTCGTCAACTCCTATTTTCTTTTCTGTAAGTTCTCTTATTTCCTGCTCGCTGTTTTCACATCCGGCCGCCAAAAAGAGCAGTATAGAAAAAGAAGCACACATAAAAAGTGTTCTACCCCTGGCGGTACGCATTATTGGTATGTGCGTTTGATAAACCATATATCGCTTAAAGATAAGCCTATGGAAATCCTGTAAAAGGTTTCGCGAAGGGAATTGCTTTTATTGCCGCGGGCGCCGATCTCAAAAGCGGTATTAACGCTGGTGTACTGGCCGGAATATAAGCTGTATCCATACTTACGAACGGGAAAGGAAGCGCCAAAAGTAACGGCATATACCGGCAGGCTCTTATTAACGGCAATGTAATCAGGGCCTATATAAAACCCGGCGCGGTATTGTACCTGTGCCCAGTAGCTCGTGCTTTTATAGTTCGGTATCACTGAGCCGCCCAGCCTGAACAGCCAGCTATTTTTTACTTCATCCTTCTGGTCGTAATACCGGTAATCCGCCCATTGCGACAAACTGTATTCAGCGCTCACCGACCAGGTAAGGTCTTTTTCAATAGTAATGCCCGCTCCATAGGTAGCAGGCACTATAATTTTACCTTTATTGTCTTTTGAAATGTATACGCTGTCTTTTTGGATTTCTCCCAAAGAGGCGTTGTATTCAAAGGTTTCCCTGATTATATTCCTGGAGGCATTCAATGTGTTTTTGAACTGGGCGTATGCTCCCAGCTTAAGCGTGAAGCTTTTGCTGATACGGGTTGAATACTGCGCTCCCGCATGTACAAAAATGCCGCCGAAGAAAGTACTGTCGGCCCACTTGCCCTTTTCATATAAAACACTGTCATTGATAAAAAGCCGTTCAGTAACATAATTTTTACTGCCAAATGAATAACCCGCATTAATGCCCACCGTAAAATGTTTGCTGCCTATACCGGTTCCCATGTAAGCCTGATAGGAGCCTCCCTGTCCGCTAAAGGAAGTAAGCACACTGTCTATGCCGGGTAGGCGTGTAGTTTGTTGCAGCTCGTAATTGATACGGGTAAGCGGGCGCAATCCAATGTTCATGCCCCAGTTATTTTTTTTAGATAGGGGGAAGCCCACCTGGATATATGATGGTATAAGATAGCCTGAATTCAGCGTGCGAACCGGGTCGGTAGCTTTCAGGGTACGGCCCGTATAGTCAAGTCCCACATCAAATGTGGTATATTTTAAACGGGCGTAGGATGCCGGGTTAATAAAATTTACGGTTACGGGGTCATAATATGCAGCCGAAGCTCCTCCCATAGCGCGGTTTACAATATTCTGGCTGGGTACAATATCGCCTAAGCCATACCGGGAATAGGGAGAATTTTCCTGTGCCGAAGCGCTATTTTCTATCAATAAAACCACACTGAACAAAAAAAATATTCTGCAGTTAGTTATTATACTCACTGATCGCATACAAGCCTTTATAAATTAGATGAGGGTCTGCAAATATCTTATTTTTCAGCACTTGAGCAAAAAAGGGTGAATCACCCCCGGTTAAAAGCACGTTAAAGTTGTTATATCGCTCTGAATATGCGTCAATTATGCCGTCAATTTCTTTTGCCATACCCAGTATTACACCACTGGTTATATTGGTTTTTGTGTCATATCCCACCAATGGAAAGTTCCAATCGGCCTTTACCAAAGGTAATTTGGCAGTATAATCCCTTAGCGATTTAAGCCTCATTTCCATTCCGGGGGAGATGCCTCCTCCCAAAAACTGGTTGTATTTGCTAATAAAATTATAGGTGATGCAGGTGCCTAAGCCTATTACCAGATTATGCTTACCCGGGAAAAAAGCAGTAGCTCCGGCCGATAAGGCCAGCCGGTCGGCGCCAATCGTTTCCGGCTTTGTAACCGGCGCAGTAAAAGGCAGTTTGGTAAGGTTGGTGAGTAAATGAAATTTTGAATGCGCTGCCAAAATACGTTCCATTTCCCTGTTATGGTTGATTACAGAAGATAAAATGCTTTTCTGAGGTTGAATTTGCCGCACCAGCCGGGTAATGGTATCGGGCTCCGCGTCATCCAATACTTCTACAGATTGCAGATCGCGCCCGTTAAATACAGCATATTTAAGTCTTGTGTTACCAAAATCAAAACAAAGTGTTACCATTCCTGTTCAGGTTAAAAGTTAAGGAAGCATGGGCAACACCAAAAGTCTGATAAAAAATGATAAATTTCCAAACTATTGCCGGGCATCTCAAATTAATGGAGCTGAGTGCCTGTACCACGCTTTAACCTGCCATTTCCGGAGCGTTCGCTTTGTTATTTAATAATAACAGTACTTCCGGTATAGCCAAGAGAGGTTGTAACATCTACTGCTGCCTGTCCTACCGGGATGCCTGTTGGTACGGTAGCTGTGATACTGGTAGCTGTATTGGCAGTTACGGTCGCTAACTTCTTATAAACTTGAACAACTGCATTGGACAGGCCCGTACCCCTGATCGTTATTGCTTGCCCTACTGCCACTTCCGCCGGAGTTATAGAAGTAATTACCGGGCCTGCACCTGCACCTGTTACGGTAATCTTTGATGTAGCTTTACCCAGCGAATTCTGAACCAATACCTGCTGCTCACCTGTTGTCGCTCCGGACGGAATAGAGGTGATGATAGCTGTTGAAGTATTGTCATCCACCTGGCAGCCAATGCCTCCGATAGTTACAGACGAACCTGAAAGATTGTTACCTGCTATAGTAATTGTTGCACCGGTCAATGCGCTTGACGGAGATATGCTGCTGATTTTTGGACCATCACCGGCCCCGTCTTTTTTTGAACAGGACAGGCTAACCATGGTCAACATCAATAATAAAGGAAAAGAAGTTAACACGGCATTGCTTAGTTTTTTCATTTCTTTAGTTTTAAGTTGTTAGATACTATATCGGAGAATTTGAAAAAGGTCAACATCTTTAAGTGGAATATTTTGTCGGGTGAAAAATCTTTAATTGGATTGGCATCCTACAATCAGTCCGATATATAAGCCCCAAACGCTTAATTTTATCCATATGCGCTGTAACCGTTAGTTTTGCTTTGTATTTTCATTTACCAATACCAGGTATTCTATAAAAGATTGCTTGTCTGTAACTGATTACTTAATACTGAGATGTATCCGCATGTATCCAAAAAGAGGCGATCAGCCCGGTGTACATCTTATAAATACAGGCTATGACTGCAGAACATCAACGTCTTTCCGTTAATGCGCAAAAACCGGTTCCGCTTGAACAATGGGGGCCTTATTTAAGTGAACGCCAGTGGGGAACCGTGCGGGAGGATTACAGCACGAATGGCGATGCCTGGAATTACTTTCCTTTTCATCAGTCGCACAGCCGGGCTTACCGGTGGGGAGAAGACGGGTTGGCCGGCATTTGCGACTTCTTTGGAAATCTTTGTTTTGGTATAGCACTGTGGAACGGTAAAGACAGGATACTAAAAGAACGGCTGTTTGGCGTGGGCAACAGCGAAGGCAATCATGGTGAGGATGTAAAAGAATTATACTATCACTTAGATAATATGCCCACGCATTATTACATGGAGTACTTATACAAGTACCCCCAGCAGGCTTTTCCATATGAAGATTTATTGGAGCAAAACGGGAAACGTTCAAAACAGGAACCCGAATATGAAATTTTAGATACCGGTGTATTTGATAATAATGAATACTTTGACGTTAAGGTTACCTATGCAAAACAAAGCTCGAAGGATATTTTCATTAAAATTGATGTTACCAACCGTGCGGCTAAATCAGCCCCTGTAACCGTATTACCCACCCTTTGGTTTTATAACCGCTGGACTTACACCGGATTGGATGTAAAACCGGAAATAAAGTACCTGAATAAAAACGCGGTGCAGGCCTCCCATTATAAGCTGGGTAACTATTACCTGTATTTTCAAAATGCGGATGATTGTTTGTTTACTGAAAATGAAACCAATACGGAGAAGGTAAATCAAACACCCAATGCTACTGTTTTTGTAAAAGATGCTTTTCATGATGCCATCATTGAAGGGAAGAACCTCCAGGCATTGCGCGATAAAAAATCGGGAACCAAGTTTTCCCCGGTATACAAATTAAAAATTCCCGCCGGCGCAACAAAAACCATTTATTGCAGGTTCACCAATCAACTCGCAGACAGGCCTTTTGACAGGGGGTTTGAAAAAGTGTTTGTATCCCGAAAAAATGAAGCCAATGATTTTTATGCCGCTATATTACCTGAGGGAATGGATGAAGATATGGCTAAAATTCAGCGCCAGGCGCTCGCAGGTTTGCTATGGAGCAAGCAATACTATCATTTCGATGTAGAGCGGTGGCTTACTACAAGCGATGGCATTACCCCGGTAAATGCAGGCAAACAAAACGGGCGTAATCACGACTGGAAGCATCTTAAGAACCAAGATGTTATTTCTATGCCCGACAAATGGGAATATCCCTGGTATGCGGCCTGGGATCTTGCTTTTCATTGCATTTCAATGGCGGTAGCCGATCCCTGTTTTGCAAAAAACCAGCTATTGCTGATCATGCGCGAATGGTATATGAAGCCGGACGGACAATTGCCCGCCTATGAATGGAACTTCAGCGATGTTAACCCTCCCGTGCAGGGATGGGCCGCCATGCAGGTATATTATATTGAAAAGAAAAAGGATGGTAAAGGGGATATTGTTTTTTTAAAGAAAGTTTTTCAAAAGCTGCTGATCAATTTTACCTGGTGGATGAACCGCAAAGATGTAAGTGGTAATAATCTTTTTGAAGGCGGCTTCCTGGGATTAGATAATATTGGTGTGTTTAACCGCAGTTCGCAATTGGGCAGCAATATGCAATTGGAGCAGGCCGATGGCACAAGCTGGATGGGTATGTATGCGCTGAATATGCTGGATATGGCGCTGGAGATCGCTATGCATGATATAGCTTTTGAAGATACCGCCACCAAGTTTTTTGAGCAGTTCGTACTGATCGCGGAAGCCATTAATGAGCATGGGCTGTGGAATGAAGAAGATAAATTTTTTTATGACACATTATCCATAGCCGGCTCTGAGCCATTGCAGTTGCGTATACAATCCATTGTTGGACTTACCACTTTATTTGCCGTATCTACCATTGAAAAAAAGGTGTTTGATAAATTAAGTGATTTTAAAAAGCGCATTGGCTGGTTTGAAAATTACCGTAAAAAAAATGGGAAGTTTTGGCCCAATGAAGAAAAAAGCGACGGAGAAGCCATGCTGTTGTCGCTCGTACCGCGGGAGCGCCTCGTGTATCTGCTGGAACATTTGCTGAATGAAAATGAATTCCTGTCCGAAGGAGGTATTCGCGCATTGTCGAAGCATCACGAAAAAAATCCTTACAGCGTTACCATCAACGGCATTCATTATACCGCACAATACGACCCCGGAGATTCTACTTCCGATTTTTATGGAGGTAATTCCAACTGGCGGGGACCGGTGTGGATGCCCATTAATTACCTAATCATACAATCTATCCGCCGGTACGGCGCTTTTTACGGCGATGATTTGAAAGTGGAATGCCCAACAGGCTCGGGCATACAATTATCGCTGGGCGAGGTAGCGGATGAGCTTACGAAACGTGTAATTAGTATTTTTAAGAAAGATGATACAGGAAAACGGAAATTATTCGGAACGCATAACTGGTTTTATCAAAAGCCGGAAAACGAAGACCTGGTATTGTTTTATGAATACTTTCATGGCGATGACGGCAACGGGCTGGGCGCTTCTCATCAAACCGGGTGGACCTCGCTGGTGGCAGAGCTGATTAACGAGTTGCATCATAGTAACGGAAAGCATAAAACAGGCCTGGCCTCTGAAGCGGCTACTGCCGAAAGTAAGGCCACCACTTAACCTGTTTATGAAATGCGCCGGGGGGTTATATTTTTATTTTACAAACAGGGCATATCATGCAAACTATTTTAGGCGCGGGAGGTTCCATAGGCGTTGAGCTGGCAAAAATACTTCCTGCTTTCACGGATGACATCCGTTTAGTAAGCCGCACACCTCAAAAAATAAATGCCGGCGATGAACTGTTTGCCGCTGATATTACAGACGCAACAGCGGTGGATAAAGCCGTAAGCGGATCTGAAGTAGTGTATCTTACCGTTGGGTTTCCCTACCGTTTAAAAATATGGGAGGAACGCTGGCCGGTTACTATGCGTAATGTGATTGATGCCTGTAAAAAATATAATGCCCGGTTGGTTTTCTTCGATAATGTATATATGTACGACCGCGATCACCTGCATCACATGACGGAAGAAACACCCGTTCGCCCTACCAGTAAAAAAGGAGCAATCCGCCAGCAGATCGCAGACATGCTGATGGACGAGGTGAAGCAGGGAAAGCTTACTGCGCTTATTGCCCGGTCGGCGGATTTCACCAATGGCAAATCCAGCGTATTGCATCAATTGGTTACAGACAACCTGGTGAAAGGTAAAAGAGCAAACTGGCTTGCCCATGCAAACAAGGTGCACAACTTTACTTTTGTAGCCGATGCAGCAAACGGAACGGCCATTTTAGGCAATACGTCCGATGCTTTTAACCAGGTGTGGCATTTACCAACAGATCAAAGCAAATTAACCGGCAGGCAATGGATTGAGCTCATTGCCAAAGCGCTGAACGCCAAGCCGCGCTATAGCACTTTATCAACTACCATGCTGGGATTACTGGGAATATTTATGCCCGTGCTGAAAGAAATTAAAGAAATGACCTACCAGTATGACCGTGATTATTTTTTTGACAGCAGCAAGTTTAACCGGCGCTTTTCTTACACTCCTGTTACTCCCGATGAAGCGGTGAAGTTGTTGCTGCAGGAACTGCAACACTAAAATCTTTGCAGGCTTCTGTGTAACCAGTACCTTTGCTCCACTTTTTTGAAAAAAGAAATGTAAACGTGTATGCAACATTTGTCTGAGCAGGAAATCATCAGGAGAGAAAAAAGACAGGAGCTGGAAAAGCTGGGCATTGATCCTTATCCTGCTGATGCTTTTCCTGTTACCCATACCGCAGCGGAGATAAAAAAGAATTTTTCCGAGGAACACAAAGCGCATTTTGCAGATATCAGCTTCGCCGGGCGTATCATGGGCATACGGGATATGGGCAAGGCTTCTTTTGGCGTATTGCAGGATCATTCGGGCAGGATACAGATATATGTAAAGCGTGATGATATATGCACGGGAGAAGACAAAACACTATACAATACCGTATGGAAAAAATTATTAGACATTGGTGATATCATTGGCGTAAAAGGATATGGCTTTATTACCAAAACGGGTGAAACCTCTATCCACGTTACTTCATTTACCCTGCTTTCCAAATCACTCAAGCCTTTGCCGGTAGTAAAGGAAGCGGAAGGACAAAGCTTCGACGCTGTTACCGATCCGGAATTCAAATACCGCCAGCGTTATGCCGATATGATCATCAACCCGCAGGTGAGGGACACTTTTGCCAAACGTACCCTGATGATCAATACCATCCGCGATTTCTTAAATGAACATGGGGCGCTTGAAGTAGATACACCTGTATTGCAAAGCATTCCCGGAGGCGCAGCGGCGCGTCCTTTTATAACGCATCACAACGCGCTGGATATTCCTTTGTACCTGCGCATTGCCAATGAGCTGTACCTGAAAAGGCTGATCGTTGGCGGTTTTGACTGGGTGTATGAGTTCAGCCGGAACTTTCGGAATGAAGGGATGGACCGTACGCATAACCCCGAGTTTACCATCCTTGAATTTTATGTGGCATATAAGGACTATTTCTGGATGATGAATACCACGGAAAACCTGCTGGAACAGGTTGCTATTGCTTTACACAATACTACCGATGTGCCCGCAGGTGATAAAGTATTAAATTTTAAAGCGCCTTTTAAAAGGGTTTCCATTTACGATGCAGTAAAAGACCACACGGGCATTGATATCAGTGAAATGGATGAAGCGGCTTTAAGAGATACCTGTAAAAAGCTGCATATAGAAACTACGCCGGGTATGGGCCGCGGAAAGCTTGTTGACAGCATCTTTGGTGAAAAATGCGAGAAGCATTATATACAACCCACCTTTATTATTGACTATCCCGTGGAGATGAGCCCCCTAACCAAAAAGCATCGCAGTAAGCCGGGGCTGGTAGAGCGTTTTGAGCTCATGATCAACGGTAAGGAAATAGCCAACGCGTATAGTGAGCTGAATGATCCTGTTGACCAGCGTGAACGCTTTGAGGAGCAGGTAAAGCTTATGGAGCGTGGCGATGAAGAAGCCATGTTCATTGATCACGATTTTTTGAGAGCGCTGGAATACGGCATGCCACCTACCGCCGGCATCGGCATCGGCATAGACCGCTTGTGCATGCTGCTAACCAACCAGCCTTCCATACAGGATGTGCTTTTCTTTCCGCAGATGCGGCCCGAGAAAAGGGAGGGGGAAGATCTGAAATTTGAGATTTAAGATTGGTTCAGGTTACAGGTTGCAGGGCCCAGGGAGTATCCGTTTTAATCCGGCTTATCGTTTCGGATTTAAGATTTAATGCTTCGGATTTCCCTGTCATGCTGAGTAACGAAGCATCTGTATTTTCATTTGGTGCCAGTTATTTGTTTTGGTGCTTTGTATTCTACCCGCTAAATGCCTGTATTTGCCTGCTATAACCATCCTGACTTTCTAAAAAAATAATAGAGCAGACTACAGACAGCAATGGTTAAAATAATTACAGCGTAGTATCCATAATGCCATTCGAGCTCAGGCATAAATTTAAAATTCATACCATAAAAACCAGCGATCATTGTTGGCATAGCAATGATCGCAGCCCATCCCGCAAACTTTTTTGAAGTATCATTTTGAGATATGGATATTAAAGAAAAGTTGGCTTCCAGTGCAGTATTTAATAATTCTCTTGTATTATCTATCATTTCATTAATGCGTACAGCATGGTCGTAAATATCGCGGAAATAAGGTTGTGTTTCAGTTGATATGCTTTTGATATCAAACCGCATCAGGCGGTTGCAAATATCTATCAGGGGAGACACCGCTCTTTTTACTTCCAGCAATTCCCGCTTTAATTCGTATATCTGTTCTGTAGTTTCCCGGCTGGGCTTTGCTTTAAATATTTTATCCTCAATTACGTCTAACTCCTGTTCGAGCTCCTCTACAACCGGGAAATACTTGTCAACAATAAAATCCATAATGGCATATAGTACAAAGCCCTGGCCTTTGCCTAACAGCTCAGGCATTGTTTCACAACGCGACCTTACTTCGGTATATGGAACAGAAGAACCATGCCGTATGCTCACAATGAAATTCATTCCCACAAAAAAATGGGTTTCGCCAAATTCAATATGACGTTCCTGGTTCATCTGTGCCGTACGAAGCACCACAAAGATGGAGTCGCCATATAATTCTATTTTAGGACGCTGGTGTGCCCGGTGTGCGTCTTCAATAGCTAGGTCATGTAAATTAAATTCATCCTGCACCTTGCTGAGTATTGCTTCAGATGGTTCATATAACCCTATCCATACGAACTTATCCTTTTCTTTAAGGATATCATGTACTTTATTTAATTCAATATCGGCAAGCTTTTGACCACCTGCATAAGCGGCGCAATTGATAATCTCTTTCATGTACTGCTGTTTGAAAGTATCAATACTGTTACTTACAGAAAGTTCGGAAAAAAACAGACAGATGGTGCAAACTATAACAGGATTCCCGGATTAAATCTGCTTACTTAGTCGCACACGAAAGGCAAATGCTATCTTTGCCCTGAAATGATAAGCCCCTTCTGTGTAAACAGTATAGCCTAAAACCCTGACGCCACACTTAATGCTGTATTAAAAACTTTGTTCTGGTTATATGGTTCTATTAAAAGTATCGGGAATCCGCAAGCAGGAAGGATCTGATGTTGTATTGCAGGATGTTAGCTTTACCCAGCAACAGTTACAAAAAATTGCTATTGCAGGCGCGTCGGGATCAGGAAAAAGCACCTTACTGAAAATTATCGCAGGATTGATTCAGGCTGATGCGGGTGAAGTATTATTTGAAAATAAAAGGGTAAAAGGGCCTTATGAAAAACTGATACCGGGACATCCGGAAGTTGCTTATTTGTCACAACAATTTGAATTGCGCAATAACTACAGCGTAGAAGAGATACTGAGTTACGCAAACACATTATTGCCCGGAGAAACAGCGGATTTATATGAAGTTTGCAGGATCGGTCATTTACTGAAAAGGAGAACGGATGAATTATCGGGCGGAGAAAAACAAAGAATTGCATTGGCCAGGTTACTTACCACTTCACCCAAACTTTTATTACTTGATGAGCCTTTTTCGAACCTTGACCTGATACATAAAAATATACTGAAGTCCGTTATCCGTGATATTAGCGAAGCACTCCATATTACCTGCACGCTGGTTTCGCATGATCCCGGTGATACCCTTCCCTGGGCAGATGAAATTTTTATAATGAGGGAAGGGCAAATCATCCAGAAAGGATCGCCCAAAGCAATTTACCGCTCTCCCATTAACGCTTATGCGGCCGAATTGTTCGGCACCTGTAATGTCATTCGCGATGCGCGGGTAAAAGCTCTTTTAGGTTTGCCGGGCAATCAAATCAATAACGAAGCGGTATTCATACGTCCGGAAGCTTTAAAAATGGGCAGCAGTGAAACGCACGCGCTTAAAGGAAAGGTAAACGCGGTATATTTTGGGGGAAGTTATTATGAAGTAGAAATATTGCTTTCCAACATCAAGATTTCGGTAAGAACAGAAAAGGCTCCTCCTGCCGTTGCCGATATGGTATACGTATCGTTAAGAGCAGAAGGGGACTGACCTGTATTATTTTAGCCCATATGCGGAAGGAAGCACTCCTTTTTTAAACAAGTCGTACCCAAACATAGTAGGATTGTATTCTCCTATAACACCTACATCAGCTTTTTCAGGAATTTTACTTTCCATACCCGTACACCAAAGAGCTGCATTTACAAACAATCTGCGAAGATCTTCACTTTTAAAATCAATGGAAGCGCCTATCGTGCTGGCAAAAACCCTTCCAGTTTGGCCATTCTCCCCCTGGTAAGTTCTGATCCACGATACCGGCATAATGGATTTATTGAGATTGACACTACTGTCTGACGATAATCCATTGGTGGATTGCCCATATACCAGAACTTTGGAATCACCCGGCAATTCTCGTACCGTATATACATCTGTTGGCCCCCATATATTAGCAACACCGTTGAGAATAGGATTTTTTTCATCTTTTAGTATGCCATTAATTAATCCGCGCGTGCCTTCGCTTCCATGCTTACCATGATGATTGATCCAGGTCTCACCCAAAATTCTTCTTCCAAAACCATCTTCCCAACCCTTTATTTTACTATTAAAAGAATGCTTTGCATATTGATTATTTGGATTCTTCTTATAGTAAAAAGCATGTGTTGCAGTACGTAATCCCATAACCGGTTTACCCTGCCGTATATAATTATCAATGTATTTCATTTGTTCGTCGGGTAATTCTCTGAACCGGGTAAAGATCACCATCAGGTCGGCGGTTTGCAAATTTTCCAATCCGGGAATATTATCAAGCGTTTCCACGTTGATATAACCGGTTGCAGGATCAACAGCAAACAATACCGTGCACTTAAATCCATATTTCCGGGCCAGTATTTTACCCAGCATGGGCAACGCTTCTTCAGAGCGGTACTCTTCATCGCCACTGATCAGCACAATATGTTTTCCTTTGCCCGGCCCTTCGCCTCCGGCATACGTAACCCACTGCTTTGGCTGCTGCGCCAGTGTGCACGAAGTACAAAAAATAATAACCACGAATACGCGGGAAATGCATGAGCTTAAAGAGAAGAATTGTTTCATGTTATGAATTTATAGAACTACGGCAAATTACATGTTTATTTTTTAAACAAATTAAACCCCTGCAATTGTTTTAAACACCACCCTGTTTTCCACTAAAAAATGGCAAAGTGATTTTGTAACTTTAGGAAAACACATTTTATGAAACAGATATTTACCAGTTGCTGCGCAATTTTTTTGCTCATTTCATGCGGCCGGTTAATGGCCCAGGATGATGCCGCCACTAAAGCCTGGATGGCCTATATGACCCCGGGTGAAATACATCAAATGCTTGCAAAAGACGATGGAGAATGGAATGAGGAAATAACAACCTGGGTGGCTCCCGGGGCAACACCCACCAACAGCAATGGTGTTGTAGTAAATAAGATGATAATGGGCGGACGCTACCAGGAATCAAAGCATACTGCTAATTTTATGGGACAGCCGTTTGAAGGCTATGGTTTAATGGGCTATGATAATGCAAAGAAAATTTTTCAAAGTTCCTGGATAGACAATATGGGTACCGGCATTATGCATATGGAAGGCAAATGGGATCCCCAAATGAAAACGATTCATTTTACCGGCACGTTGGTTGATCCGTCTATCGGTAATGAATTGCAGGTAAGGGAAACGTTTAAATGGATAGACGACAATACACAATTAATGGAGATGTTTATAGAGCAGGATGGCAAAGAATTCAAGAATATGGAAATTAAATTTACCCGAAAATAAAGACCAATGCCCATTCCCTAAAGTATTATACACTTCAGGGTTTGTTGGTATAATTTTACCAAAAGCAAAAAGCCATCCACATAATGGGATGGCTTTTTAAAAAATACTATAATAAAATAACTTATTGCTTAGGTTCAAGCAGTTTAAAGAACTGGTCTAATTGCGGAAGTACAACGATCCTTGTTCTGCGGTTGGCTGCTCTTCCTTCTGCTGTATTGTTATCAGCAACAGGAACATATTCACTGCGTCCGGCTGCGGTTAGCTGGGCAGGAGCAATACCATATTGTTTTTGAAGCACTCTTACTACCGAGGTAGCGCGTTTAACACTCAGATCCCAGTTGTCTACCAATACGCCTTTGCTGTATGAAAGGTCATCGGTGTGCCCTTCAACCATATATTCAAGATCCGGCTGGTTTTTCAGCACCTGTGCTACTTTACCCAATATTTCTTTTGCTTTGTCGGTAATAACGTAGCTGCCGCTTCTGAATAATAATTTATCAGAAATATCAATGAACACAACGCCTTTGTCTACTTTAATATTAATATCCTGGTCATCTAAATTACCTATAGCGCCTTTGAGGTTCATCACCAATGCCATATTCAGTGAATCTTTACGGGCCATAGCCGATTGCAGATCCTGGATATAAGCATCTTTTGCGCCGATATTGTCGAGCGATTTCTTTATGCTTTCAGCCTGGGCACTGGAGATTACAGAAAGATCTTCCAGTTGCTTTAACGTTGTAGTGTTGTTTTCTTTAAGAAATGCGAGTTGCTTATTCAGTGCTTCAATTTCACTTTGATAAGCTGCATTTTTGCGGGCATTCTCTGCTTTGTCGTCTTCACAAATTTTAAAATCACCTTGTAGCTTTGTGTGAGCCTGGTTCAGAGAATCTAACTGAGCCTGTGCCGCTTTAAATTTTTTACTGCTTACACAGGAAAACAGAAAAGCCGGAGCAAGGGCCAAGAGTAAAAAATACTTCAATTTCATTTTGAATTGTTTTTTGAGATGTTATTGGTAAAGATATGTTATGAAAATGATTAAAATCGTTTCAGGGGCTGGAAATTCGCACAAAGCTATCATTTTTAATAAAAAAGAGAAAGAATATACATACATTCTTTCTCTTTTTCGTGCCTTAAGGCCCAATATTAAGAAAATTATCCTCTTCTTGCACGTGTTTCACTGTTGCCTGAAGGCCTGCTGTTGCTTCTGCTTTCGCTTCCGGAGGAAGGAGCACGGGAGGGACTTTCTATTCTTTGTGGTGCAGTAGAAGGCCGTGTCCGTTCAACATTGCTGCGTGCAGGCTGCGTTCTTTCACTAACGGTATTGGGTGCTCTTCTTTCAGGTATAGCCGGTTGTTGCGTCTGGGGGCGAACGGTTTCTCTTCTGATAGCAGGCGCCGGTGTTGTATTTTCCCTGCGTTCAGCCAGTTGCCTGTTCACAGGGTTACTGTTGTTTGTATTATTTGTTCTTGCAGGTCGTTGCGGTGTAGCGCGTTCTGTATTGCCGGTTGCCGGAGCTTCACGAAGGTTCCTGGAAGGCCGTGCTGTGTTCGGATTGGTAACCGTTCCGCTGGCCCGGTTATCTGAACTGCGCCCGGATGGGTTGCGCGGAGTAACGGCGCCGGGAGTGGTGCTCACCCTTCTTTCAGCAGGACGTGCATTGCTATTGGTATTCCGGCCTGCAGTTCTTTCGGCAGGACGTGCGTTATTAAATCTTCTTACCGGAGCCGACTGCGCGTTTCTGTTGTATGACACGGGCCTGCGGTTGTCTCTTGTAACCACATCCCTGCGGTGATTATAAATATTGTTATTGTGATAAACATTGATATTATTTACAATAACGGTATTTCTGCTCCTGTAATAGCTGTTGCCGTAATAACCGTGCCTGTACCCGCCATAATAAGGTGTCCAGCAATAGGAAGGGCGGTATATAGCCGGACCCCACCATCCGCCCCAACCCCAGGCGCTATAGTTTCCTATACCCGTGTTAAACCATCCTGTGCTATAGTTGAATCCAAAGCCCCATCCGGTCCACGGATTGTAATGCATATTAAAACCCCAGGTGTAAGGACGGGCATAGTAATGATTTCCATACCAGGGCTGGTAATAGTATCCTGTGCCATACACCACTGTAGGCCCGTATACAAAAGTATTCAGGTACCCGGGTGTGTAGCCCATATAGATATAATCGGGCGTTACATCATATATATACACATACTTCATGGCATATACAGGGTAACGCGGGGGAATAAGCGAAACAGCATAGGGACGGACAGTACTTACTACCCAGGGGCCGTTTGCATTGTAAGACTGGAACCATACGCCGTTATCTACAGCATAATAGGTACCTCTCCAGCGTATTACATAATCCGGCGTATTAACGGCATAAGCCATATCCGTACCGTCAATATTATCAAACCTGGGATTGCCGTCGTATTGAATGTCAGCATTTGCATTATTGCGGTCAACCTTAGCCGTTTGCGGAACCTGTGCATCCATCACGGCATCGCTGGCTGCAAGTGTACCTGCCACGCTCGACAATACATTGTCCTTAGGCGACCCTTCCGGTATTTTCGCAAAATCGGCAGGCAGTTTGTCGGAAGCCACATAGTTCCATTTACCGCTTAACGCTGTTGATTTATACCAGCGGCCCGAAAGCAATACATAATATTGCTGGCTGGCAACATCCATAAATATGTCGTTGGAGGAATTTCTTACATACAACAGGTTGGTTTGCTGTATGGGTGTAAAATTGGGTTCGCCGTTCGACTGTAAGAGTTCTGCAGGCTCCGTACTTACTATGATATTGGAAATCACATAATCATTTTCTTCCTGCTGCGCATTATTGTCTTTGTTAGCCTGTGCAATTTCCGATTGTATTTTTTCGAGGCTGGAGGGAACACTGGTTGTAATAGCATAAGGCCCGGTAGCTGATGGAGCAGCATACCAGTGCTTGCCTCCATACAGATAAAATTTGTTACTGCTTTTTACGATAATAAAAGGCGTATTGACCACTGTTTCCACACCCCAGTTGCTGTTTTGCTGTAACCTGGGCGCCCCGTCTATTACAATGAGCAGGGAAGGCTTGTCGGCATATATGATTTTTGGCGGCGTATTGCTAAGCTCGCCGGCAATCTTTTGCTGTTCCTGCGTGGTTTGTAAAGCGGTATTGATTTCGCTTGCAGCGATGGAGATATTCCTGTTCGACATGCCACCGGCAATGCTGGTTTGCAGGGCTGCCAGCTTATTTTCATCAGTTTCATTAGGGAGCCTGATGGCGTTTACCTCAACGGAACGAATAATTACCTGTTGGCCATTGTTGTTTGTTGAGGCCGTTAACCAGATCATTCCAAACGAGGGTTCGCTCTTTCCATTTTCACTAACGGATATAGCAGCGTTTGCCTGCAATGTTCCGTTTGAAAAAGATTCGGGCTGCCATTGATATACTTTTATCAACTGGCCATCCTGTGTGGTAATGGTTTTAGGCCATTCATTTTGAGCGGTAGCCGCAAAGGGCAATGCCATGCTAAAAAACAGGGCGGCTATTATGGTGTAAAATGCTTTCATATTGTAAACATTTAGTAGTGTAATAGTAAGACAAAACTTATAACCGTTAGTTTAATTTAAAATTACCGAATCGGGGATTGCTTTTGTAGTGCGTTTTGTTAATGTTTTGCCATACCCGGCGGCTATATGCTAATCTTACAGACAGCCATATGGTATAACGCGTTGCACTGTAAAATGTTACAATTGAGCATAGGCGTATTACCGGCCTATCCATTCTTTAAACGCAGCTACATTTTCCTGGGGTATAATAATATCTTCATTAACCGCCGGCGCTACCTCCAGCTTTATTTTACCTTTAGGATAAGCTTTCAGCAGCTTTATGGCCGTCATATTAACGAGGTATTTGCGGTTTACCCGGTAAAACCGGGAAGGGTCTAATCGCTTTTCAATACCGGCAAGCGATTGATCAAGGATAAATTTTTGATTTTTGTTATCTACCAGGCACACTAATTTATGCATAGCATAGAAACAGGAAATATCTTCCGTTCTGATGCTTATATAATCTGACCCTCTTTTTACCAGGAACCGTTTTTTATATTCATTGCTTTCAGGTTGCCAGCGTATCAGTTTTTCATAGCTGAGCGTAAAATAGTTTTTCAGCGTTTCATATTTTTTCAATGCGGTTTCCAGCTTATGCTGGTGTATAGGTTTAAGCAGGTAGTCAATGCCGTTATGCTCAAAAGCTTCCTGCCAGTATTCATCATAGGCGGTGGTGAATATCACCGGGCAGGTGATGTTGATTTTGTCAAATATACCAAAAGACAGTCCGTCGGATAATTCAATATCCAGAAAGATCAGTTCCGGCAACCCGTTTTCCCTCAGCCATTCTACTGCTGCTTTGGTACTGCTTAAAATGGCGGATACTTCAATATTACCATTACATTGCAAAATGGCTTTATGCAGTTTTTGAGCGGCCGGCTTTTCGTCTTCAATAATAATAACCTTCATATTACGTCATTTTGAGTAGCGGTAATTCAACAACAAAATAATCATCCGTAGCAGCAACTGCAATTTCTTTTCCTGTAATTAATTTATAACGCTCATTCAGGTTGCTCAAACCGGTTTTTGAAGATTCCCTTTTCTGTTCTTTTGTTTGCAGCCTGTTACGCACGATTAACCTTTCTTCCTTCCATTGTATATGAATAACCAAAGGGCTGCTGTCGGAGAACTCATTATGCTTGATCGCGTTTTCGGCTAACAACTGCAAAGAGATAGGCGGAATAAGCCAGGCTTCGTACTGTGCTTCATCTATTTCTGATTGCAGGTGAACGGCATTTTCAAACCGTATGCACAGCAGGGAAAAATAGTCGTTTAAAAAATGTATTTCATCCCGTAGCAGCACCAGTTCCTGCTCCTTATGCTGCAGGATATAACGGTAAACACCGGCTAAATGATCGTTAAACAGCTTGGCCCTCGCAGGCTTTTCTTCTATAAGATGAGAAAGCGTATTTAAGGAGTTAAAAATAAAATGGGGGTCTATCCGGCTCTTTAACGCTTCCAGTTCTGCCTCTGTTTTTGCTCTTTCTAATTGTTCGTTCCTGAGCATTTCATTTTCCGATTCCTTTACCAGGAAAACCGTTTCATATACATGTGTAATAAAAATAACGCAGATCATGATGATCAGTGTTGACGTAATAATAACCTGGCGGTTGGGCTTGTCATCTGAAAAGATGGTATACCATCCCGAAAGCATCAGTACGGAAACCGGTATGGTGTAAAAGGATATGGAAAGAAGCATTACCGCAATTTTGCGTACCGGCCTATTATGCCAGTCAAAATAGCTTCTTAGTGAAAAATGCAGGTATCGGTTGCCTTCCCATACCATAAAAGCAATAAGAATAGTATACAGGAAGCTCAGTTTAACCTGCCAGTGAGAAAGATTATTTACATTAATCATGCCGGTTACCAAAGGGATGGCAATGCCAAAAACCGGGGCAAGCATAAGCCGGAACCCTATGTCGTTTATGCTTAACCGCTGCCCGTTGAGCTTCGCCGGTAAAAGTCCGGTATTGATCCGCCTTCTTTCCAATTTCGTCCGGTTTTGCTTTTATACTGCAAAAATCAACATTAGATTCGACAGCATAACATTTTGAACAATAAATCTTACACGTATGGGATCCGTTAACTGGCTGGCCGTATTGGTTGCCGGCATCTCCTCTTTTGTTGTTGGGGGCATATGGTATTCGCCCAACCTGTTTGGAAAAGCATGGATGAAAGCAAACAATCTTTCTGAAGAAGAGATCAGGCGGGGAAATAAGGGAAAGATTTTCGGATGGACGTTTATCTTTTCCCTGCTCATGGCGGCTAACCTCGGTATGTTTCTTGCCGACACCCCCGGCGACTGCCCGGCGAACTGCGCTCAAAGAACAGATGTTGCATGGGGGGCTACCGCAGGTTTTTTGGCCGGCATATGGACCTTCTGCGCTATTGCCATCCATAGCCTCTTTGAGCTGAAAGGCTGGCGGCTGATACTGATCAATGGATTTTACAGCGTGGTGGCGCTTACCTTAATGGGTGCAATAATAGGCGCATGGAGATGAGGATGGTGAGAGGTGAGGTGTGAATAGTGAGAAGTGAATAGTGAGAAGTGAAAGATGGAATGCTGTGTATTCCTTCGGATTTAGGATTTACGGCTTCGGGCTTAACACATTGAATGTTTGCATCAATGCGTTATCTCCCATCGTTAGTACGTTTTAGCTGAAAGCCGATGGCTGATAGCCCGGAGCTACGGGTGAAATCTCCGTGAATTACGGAAACATATAAACTACTAAAACATTTTACCATGACATTTACAAACGCAATCAGTTGGTTTGAAATTCCGGCCACTGATTTAAACAGGGCAACAAAGTTTTATGAAACAATATTCGATACCCAGCTTATTCCCATGGATATGCCTGAAATAAGGATGCACATGTTTGCATTAACCGATATGATGTCGGGAGTGGGCGGCGCCCTAGTAGATAGCGGAGATTCGCATAAGCCTTCTGCCACAGACGGGCCACTGATCTATTTAAACGGAAGCCCCGATCTGCAGATCGTTTTAGACCGCGTTGAAGCAGCAGGGGGTAAAGTGCTGATGCCCAAAACGGAAATTACACCTGAATATGGCTATATGGCCTTATTCCTTGATACGGAAGGAAACCGGATAGGGTTGCATTCCGGTGCTTAATAAGGGTGGTGAATAGTGAAGGGTGAATGGAGGGAAGTGATGTGATACTCAGAAAGTATTAGCATTAACTAATTGCTTTGTTCATGTGTATTGGCGGGGCCCCGGCGCAAAGCCATATGTATTGTTTGAAAAAAGTATAGTAACCTGAGGCACGTGCCGGGGCGGTTGGGTCATAGGCACGCATAGGGCATATTAAAACTATGTGTGCCTATGTTTCTATGTGGTAAATAGTCAGAAACAATAACAAAGTGATTTTCTTTTCCGAACATCCAAAATTCATGTTATGGTGTTTCAGTGCCGCACGCATGGCTTTGCATGAAAACCCCGGCACGGCACTACGGTTTCAATTCGTAAACTTATATCCCACGCCCCGTATAGAATGAAAATAGCGCGGGTTGCGGCTGTCTTCCTCGAAATATTTTCTAAAGCTGAGTATAAAATTATCAACCGTGCGGGTGGTAGGATATACATTGTAGCCCCAAACAGCCTGTAATATTTTTTCGCGGGGCACCACATCGTTTTTGTTTTCCAGCAACAGCTTCAGGAGCATGGCTTCTTTACGGCTCAGCTCAATAACCTTACCCCGGTAATTGGTGGCCGATTGCGCTTTAAAGTCTATTGTGTTTTTTCCAAACTGGTAGTGATCTCCTACTGTTTCTTTATCCTGCAGCCTTTTGTTTTTATTGATAAGGTTTTTTACACGCAATAAAAGCTCTTCTAAGTTAAAGGGTTTGGTAATATAGTCATCCGCTCCTTTTTTTAAGCCCAGCACTTTTTCCGCGCTGCTGCTTTTGGCGCTTACCATTAATATGGGCGTATCATTATTGTTTAAACGCACATTTTCGGTAACCGCAATGCCATCTATTTCGGGCAGCATTACATCCATAATGATCAGGTCGAAATATTCTTCGCTTATACTTTTCAGCGCCTGAACGCCATCGCCTGCACAGGTAACTTCATATCCTTCCAGCTCAAGGTTGAGCTTTAATGCTTCCTGCAGGTTTTCTTCATCTTCTACCAGTAAAATATATCCCTGTTCCGTTGTTTTACTCATGATGCATCTTCTGTTGTGTGTAATGATATTACAAAAATACATCCGGAAGGGATATTATCCTGCACCGTTATATTTCCATTATGATCTGTAATGATCTTTTTGGTAAGATACAATCCAAGCCCTGTTCCTTTTGTATTCCGCGTGTTTTCATTGCCCGCCCGGTAAAACTTCTCGAATATTTTTCTCTTTTCCTTTTGGGCGATGCCTTTTCCCTGGTCTTTTATCTGTAACTGCACCGTTGCACCGCTTTTTTGCAGTGCAACGGTTACCGGCTTTTGTTTCTCCGAATACTTGATAGCGTTTTCAATAAGATTATTCACCGCTAACTGAAGCAGCAGGCTATCGCCTTTCACATATATACCTGCTTCAATGGTTTCTTCAATTAGCTGGTAAGGGAAGCGTGTTTTAAAATAAGCGGCACTCTCCCCCACCAGCGTGCTCAGGTTGATCACTTCTTTATCGGGCAGGTAATCACCCGCATCTATCTGAGAAGCAAGTAAAATATTATCGCAAAGGTCATTCAGCCTGTTCGACTCCTGGAGGGCATTGTGTAAAAGCTTTTCCTGCTGCGATTCTTCCAGCTTCCTTTTCAGCAGCGTTTCAATGTTGAGCCTGGTGATGGCAATAGGCGTTTTGAGCTCATGGGTGATGGCCATCATAAAATTTTGCTGCTGCGTGTTAAGCTGTATCTGCCGCCGTGTAGCCCGGTAAACAAAAACCGCTCCCACTAATATCAGCAACATAAAAGTAGCTCCCTCTCCCACATACTGGGCTACTTTTCTTTTTTCCTCCTTCTCAATTTCAGCTACTTTAATACTGTAGTCGGGCGCATCCTTTTTTAGTTGCAGCAGCTTATATTCCGACATCTGGGTACTTTGTCTTACCAGCGAAAGAAACCAGAAAACCAGTGCGGTAATGATGTAGGTGAGCAGGAACCAGTATACAATGGTAATAACCGTAAGTCTTTTTCTTTTGTATAAGCTTGCCATCAGCGTTCCACCTTTTCAACGCGGATACCCGCGTTCATAACATGCTTCAGCGGGTTCTCGCGCATGATCTGCTCAAGTGTAAAAGTACATGTGCCGGAATTTTTAAACCGGTAGGGTTGCGGGGTGATCAGTCTTCTTACTTCATAAATATCATCCATGCCCGTACCTAACCATCCTTTGCTGTTATCCGCAAGCGGGATATCCACTCTTTGCTGCTTTACCGTATCCCCGGGCAACTGGTAATTAACACTTAGCCAGATGTTATTGTAATTATAGGCATGGGTATGGCGGAGGGTTACATATATATTATACAGCGCGGCCGTATCGGTAATATTAAATACGATAACGGGCTGAAAAGCGCGGTCCCATTCCTGTGCGGGAATGCTGCTATTCTTTTCAAAAACATCAATGGTTCTGCATGACGAACCACACAAAACCATACTTCCAATAATTACAGCAAAAAAAACTGCTGAACCTGATCTCTTTTTCAAGCACATATAATTTTACTTACAAAACATTTAGCACCTGCTCCTTGGCCTTTTCCAGCTCATCTTTCATAAGCACCACGCATTTTTGAATGGTGGCGTCGTATGCTTTGGCTCCCGTGGTATTAATTTCTCTTCCTATTTCCTGTAAAATAAAGGAAAGCTTCTTTCCTTTGGCCTGCCCGTTTTCTTTGAGCAATGACTGAAAATAATCACAATGATTTTTTAATCGCACCTGTTCTTCGCTAATATCAATCTTTTCAATGTAGTATATCATTTCCTGCTCCAGGCGGTTGCTGTCAAAATTATCCTTTCCTACGTTATCTTCCAGCAGCTTCTTTAATCCTTCACGTATCTTTTGCTGCCGTAAGGGTTCCAGCTCAATCACTTTTTTTTGCTGCTCCCTAATATTATCAATACGCAGCATAAGATCTCTTTCAAGCACGGCGCCTTCATTTACCCGGTGCGCATTAATATTGTTAACAGCGCTGAGCAAAACCTGTTGAAAGCCCTGCCAGTCGTCTTCGTCCAGCACTTCGGTAGAAGGTACCACCACTTCGGGTAATTTGAGCAATGAACTTAAAATGGAGCCGGTATCGAGGTGCAGGTTTTCGGCCAGCTCAGCCAACGACTGGTAATAAGCCTTCGCCAGCTCGGTGTTGATCACAACAGGTCTGGCCGCACCATTTTGCTTAAGCGTAATCATACAATCAATGCTGCCTCTCAGCAAATTTTCGGAAAGCATATTCCTGATATCAAACTCGTAGGGCCGGAGTAAAGAGGGCATCTTCAGGGAAATTTCAAATTGCTTCCCGTTCAGGGATTTGATCTCCACTAAAAATGTTTTTTTCCCAATGGCTTGTTCTGCACGTCCAAATCCCGTCATTGACTTTAGCATACTCCAATATGTTTAGTTGGCAAGGTAATTTATTTTCCGAAGAGTTTACGATAGATTGTGTGTTGCGATACGGATCTCATATCTCCGGGCTGCATACCTTCTGCTGTAATGTTTTCAATACGGATGCGAATTAACCGGAGTACCGGGAAGCCGGTATAAGCCATCATTTTACGTACCTGCCTGTTCTTTCCTTCTGTAAGGATCAGCTTTATCCATGACGTAGGAATATTTTTGCGAAAACGTATGGGAGGATTGCGATCCGGCATGCCAGGCCCTTCTTCCAATAGCAAGGGCTTGCAGGGTTGGGTACGGTAGCGGGCGCCATTGATATTGATGGGTATGCCTGCTGTTAACTCCTGCAATGCCTTATCCGTTATTAATCCTTCGCACTGGGCCAGGTATTCCCGTTCGTGCACAAATTGCGGATGCAGCAAACGATGATTTAAAGAAACATCGTTGGTTAAAATAAGAAGGCCTTCACTATCGTAGTCTAACCTTCCCACCGGGTACACATCTTTTTCAACCGTAAAAAAATCTTTCAGGCATGCTTTGCCATCAGAAGAGGTAAACTGTGATAATACCAGGTAAGGTTTATAAATGATGTAGTATTTGTATTGCATGTCAAATAAAAAAGCCTCCCGTTTTGCGGGAGACTTCATTATATGGATGGGTTAGTAAGTACCGGGAAATAAATTTCCCAACACAATATTAAAAATAATTTTTTCTAACAAGAAAATTTTTCGATTAATTTTTATACACATTTTGGCTCGCCCGCTTGTGGATATCAGCAACTTTTTAAAAAAGGGGTACCGGAAACTTGTGATTCTACGTTTTGGTGTTCCTCTTTTTCCCGGCTATAAATACACCTCTTAAAAAAACGTTTCCACTTCTTTATAAAAATAAAGTTTGCTGCAATGCGGTTTTGTTTTCTTTGTAACTATTGATACCACTGCATTAGCCGCGTTTCATTTATTCCGTTATGCAGTTGAAAAGCAATTAAAGAAACCGGCAGAATTAGTTTACCGAAGTTGTACAAGCTGTTTTACTTTTGCTAAAACTTAGCTCATGAAATTTCCATCTCCCGTTTCTGTTCAATGGTTAGCGGCATTAATTGACGCCGGCATTGCGGGTAACATTAACGGTTCCGTAACTGGTATAAATGAAATTCATAGGGTAGAACCCGGCGATATTGTATTTGTAGACCATCCCAAGTATTATGATCAATGCATTAATTCTGCGGCAACCTGCATCATCATTAATAATATAACGGCCTTCCCGGAAGAGAAAACATTACTGGTAACTGAAAACCCTTTTGAAGCCTATCTTACCATCGTTCGTCATTTCAGGCCCTACACTCCGGCTATTAAAGCGGTCAGCGACACCGCGGTAATCGGAAAAGGAACATCCATAGCGCCGGGTGTGGTTATTGGAAATGAAGTAACGATTGGAAATAATTGCATCATCCATCCTAATGTTACTATTCTTGATCATTGCACCATTGGCAATAATGTAATCATACAGCCGGGTACGGTTATTGGTTCCGATGCGTTTTACTATAACAGCAAAAAGAACCGTGAAGTATGGTATAAGAAAATGGAAAGCTGCGGAAGGGTGGTTATAGAAGATGACGTGGAAATTGGAGCGGGCTGCACCATTGATCGTGGTGTAACCAATGATACCGTAATTGGCCGCGGCACCAAAATGGATAACATGGTGCATGTTGGACATGACACCATCATCGGTAAAAATTGTTTGCTGGCAGCGCAGGTTGGTATAGCGGGTGGTGTTGAAATAGGTAATGGCGTAACCTTATGGGGGCAGGTGGGTGTAAGCAAAACATTAACTATAGAAGATAATGTTACGGTGCTGGCACAAAGCGGTGTGGGCGGCTTATTAGAAAAAGGAAAAACCTATTTTGGTTCTCCTGCAGATGATGCAGGGATAAAGAAACGCGAACTGGTTTGGATAAAACGTATACCGGAAATATGGAAAAAGGTAATGATGGTGAATGGGCAGTAGGCAATGGGCAATGGTGAATGCACTTTTCATTTCGGGAGACGATAGACGTGAAATTTTTTCACCGCTCACTACTGAATATTGTTCTCAGGAACGTTTTCTTTCAACGGTTCTTCTTTTTCAGGTTCAGGCTCACTGTTCATCTTAGCCCTCATCTCCTCCTCAATCCTTGCTCTCTTCTCCTCAATCCTTGCTCTCATTTCTTCAATGGTATTCATGTAGGGGTAATAATCAGAGGGAAGAAAATCCGCCATTTTTTCCCAGGCCCAGTAACCCAGTGTAAGCACATCTTTCTGGTCAAAATAATAACCGTTTTCTTCAACAATAATGCCATTGGCAAGATCCAGTATGGATATTTGCACAGGGGTGCTCATGGGCAGCTTGTTGGCAGCCAGGTAAGCAGGTCCGGGTTTTTCTTTTGAATATACCACCCTGAGCTTGCCGGGAAAGAACAGCTCCACCCGTTTAAATTCAAGGGTATCGTAATAAGGCGCTTCATACGGGTTATATATCGGTGAAGGGTCGCTATTGCCATCGCCAATAAGCTCAATCCTGAATCCATCGCCATTTAATGTACTGTCGTGGTAGGCCCGCAAAAACTGAAGTACAGATCCGTTATACGCTGTTTTCCTTTTTTCCGTCCATACCAGCATTTCTTCATCGCTACCCTCCATTTGCTCGTAAAAGGGATAGCCGGCATAAAGCGTTTTGCCATTATCATATTCATGCACAAAGGAATCCAGTTGGTATTTAATAACATAGCCCAGGGCTTTGTTATTGATGATCAGAACGGAATCGCCTGTAACCTTCAGCCGCTTTCTTTTTCTGCTGTAAAAAAAGCGCAGTACTTCGGGGTTTACAATTTCACATTCCTTACTGTTGCCGGTTTTACCTATAAAATTGTCTGTAAGGAACTGCCCGTATTTTTCCCAGCCGTCCGCTACTTCATTAGTAGCAACAATAGCTACCTCTTCGAGGCTTTTCTCCTTTTGGTTAAGTGCTATGGTAAGATCAGCTACTTCGGGCATGGTATTGCTGATGCGGACAGATTGCGTTTCCAGTCCCATGAACGAAACCACCAGGTCATAACCGCCATTGCTTAAATTAAGCCGGAACTCGCCGTTGGCATTGGTAACTGTGCCAATGGTAGTATTCTGACAAAATACCGAAGCGCCCTGTAAGGGTTGCTGGGTGAGGGAATCTATTACTTTCCCGGCTACGCGAAAACTACCCTGTGCCATTACAAAAACAGGCAGCAAAAGCACCGGTAATAATTTTACTATTCTTATCATTAGCTAATAGTTATGAAGCGCAATGTAATTTATAACGAAAGAAAACCTGTTGCATACCATTCCTTTCGTTGCAGGTTATCAAATGACAAATGCCCTGCCATTTTATGTTTTCTGTAAAATATATAATAACATTAACGTGGCAGAATTATTGCATGGATCTGTATTCATTACAGTATTCTTCAATAGTTTGCTGCAGCGGCCGGTATGCAAATTGTGGTAATGCTTTCAGGAGTTTGCTGCTGTCAAAATATACTTTTATGCCTGCCGTCTCTGTAGCTGCTTTGGTAAGCAACGGTTCGCCTCCTGCAAACCATCCTCTTATCTTTTCTATACGCCACAACAAACCTGCCATATAGGGGGAAACTTTTTTAAAAGGAGGCTTTTTGCCAAAAGCCGTTGCCATTGCGGTAAACAATTTTTTGAATGGCCAGTTTTCAGCGCTAATGATAAACCTTTCATTAGTGATATCGCTTTCCATAAGCAATATCATGGCGCTGGCAACATCAGCGACGTCTACCATACCGCTGATACCTTCGGTATACCAGGGAAACTGATTCCAGGCTTTTTTAAAAATGGCGGAAGACCCGGTTTCCCAGTTCCCCACTCCCAAAATGAGCGTGGGGTTTACAATAACGGCATTTAACCCTTCGCTTATGCCCCGCCATACTTCCAGTTCCGCGAAATACTTACTGCGTCCGTAGTCGGAACTATTACTGTCTTCTTCCCACCGGGTTGCTTCGGTTACCTGCATGCCATCGCGCTTGCGTCCCAGCGCCGAAACAGAACTTACGTGCATTAATTTTTGTACGCCTGTTTTGAGCGCTGCATTCACTATATTGGCAGTGCCTTCCGCATTTACTTTAAGCAGTTCATACTTTTTTTTAGGATTGAAAGATACCGTGGCGGCACAATGATAAACCTGCTGCACCTGGCGCATGATCTCTTCCAGCAGTACCACATCATGAATATCGCCTTTGATCCATTGTACCTGGCTTGCATAACCGGTTTGCGGGATTTTTTTCCGGTAAAGCGCAATTACTTTTTTTTCACGGGCAACCAGTTCGCGTAAAAGATAGCTGCCTAATAACCCTGTGCCGCCCGTAACAAAAACCATTTGGATTTGTGATTTGAGATTTATGATTTGAGATTCCAACATCCCCGCATTTTCATATTAGCCACGGCGGACAGATTTGATTTTGATACTTTGCTGTTCCCTTGCAACCTGTAACCATCTCCCCATTTTCACATTTCCACATTTCTCACATCTCCACATTTTTCTATCCTACACCAGCCCTGTAAACTGCCTCAGAAATCGTACATCATTTTCACTAAAAAGGCGGATATCGTTAATGCCGTATTTTAAAAGCGCGGGACGCTCAACGCCCATACCAAAAGCGAAACCGGTATATTTATCCGGATCAATATGGCAGTTTTCCAGCACCTTCGGATGCACCATGCCGCAGCCCAGTATTTCAAGCCAGCCCGTGTGCTTGCATACATTACAACCTTTGCCTTTACACAACAGGCAACTGATATCCATTTCGGCGCTGGGTTCGGTAAAAGGGAAATAGCTGGGGCGGAAACGAACACTCACATCATTGCCGTACATTTCTTTTACAAAAAAGTAAAGGGTTTGTTTAAGATCGGCGAAAGAAACATCTTCATCAATATACAATCCTTCTACCTGGTGAAAAAAGCAATGGCTGCGGGCGCTGATGGTTTCATTGCGATATACTCTTCCCGGGCATATAATACGCAAAGGCAAAATGCCCTTTTCCATTTCCCTTATCTGGATATTGCTGGTGTGTGTGCGTAGCATCCAGGCAGGATCGGTTGAAATATAAAACGTATCCTGCATGTCGCGTGCAGGATGATATTCGGGCAAATTAAGCGCGGTAAAATTATGCCAGTCATCTTCTATTTCGGGCCCTTCGGCAACCGAAAAGCCCAAACGCTGAAAGATGGAGACGATGCGGTTGCGCATCATGCTAACAGGATGGCGGCTGCCCACAGGAATAACATCCCCCGGCAAACTCAGGTCAATAGCAGCAACAGATGACGCCTGCCCGTTCAACCCGGTTTCTTTCAGCTCGTTATATTTCGTTTCTGTAAATTGCTTGAACTCGTTTAATATTTGTCCAAATTCCTTTTTCCGGTCTGCAGGCACCTGCTTCATTTCACCCATCAGGTTTTTTACCAGGCCTTTGGTACCCAGATAAGTAATGCGGAATTGTTCGGCGGCTTCTGCCCCGGCGGCTTTATAGGCATTTATTTCCCGGCGGTATGCCTCAATCTTTTGTAACAACGCTTCCATTGCGCGAAGATAAGAAAAGGAAAATCTTTAATACAGATCATCCAGCTTCATCTTCAGGTATTTGGTTACGCTCCGGTGGGTGCTGATGAAGGTGATAACGATCCCAATGACAATGAGTCCCAAAAATAAAAAAGCCAAAAGGGTATAATCGCGCAGCGCCTTAATTTCGGGGAGCCATTTTTCAACGCTAAAAATAAAGATGAGTACCACCGCTATTGCTATGAGGGCGCTTACAAAGCCGTTCGCCACTGCTTTTAAATCAAAAGGCTTGGAAATAAACCAGCGGGTAGCGCCCACCATTTGCATGGTTTTAATCAAAAACCGGTTACTGAACATTGCCAGCTTGATCGTATTGTCGATGAGAATAAGCACCAGAATACCCAATAAGGTTACGGCGCCCAGCAAAACCCAGCCTACCTTGCGTACTACATTATTGAGGTTGCTCACTACTTCATCTGGGTACCTGATATCGCTGACAATAATGTTTTGTGAAAGATCTGCGGTTATATTGGTAAGGGTGTCCTTATTTACATATTCCGATTTAAGATTAAAGTCAATGCTCGCAGGGAGGGGGTTGTAATCCAGCACTTTATCCCAGTCTTCATTGCCGTCTTTTATAAACTTCTCCCTCGCTATTTCTTTGGTAACATGCTCTGCCGCTGAAGCATAGGGTTTTGACCTGATGTAGGAGATCAGGCTGTCAATATCTGCCTGGGGAGCATTTTCACGCAGGTATACCTGCACCTGCACGCTTCCGCGGAAATACCGTTCGAGCTTGCTGCCGTTTATAACAAACCAGCCTAAAATACCAACCAGGATCAGCAGGGAAGCTACGCCAAGAATACTAAAGAAATAAGAAGGTTTACTCCTTCTCATAGAAGTTTTACTGATTTCAATCATTGAAACAGGATTAATTAAGTTCTGTAATGATAGCATTTTGCCAAAAGCAGGAAAATCTTTTTTCACTTTCCGGTTTTCAGGCGCAATGCGAATTTCCGGTTTATTACTACAAACGTAGTGACGGTACGGCCGGCGTTGGGCAAAATTAACGGTTTTATGGCTGCTTTCCGTAATTTTGCCCCCCACTTAACGGCCGATTGAATTGAATATTTTTACAATGGCCATTTACTTTGTACGATAAGGGATTTTTAACATTATGGAATACAATTTCAAAGCAATAGAGCAACGCTGGCAGCATAAATGGAAAGCGGAAGGTATATACAAGGTGGGGAATGATGCCGGCAAACCCAAATATTATGTTTTGGATATGTTCCCGTACCCGAGCGGCGCCGGTTTACATGTGGGTCATCCTTTGGGGTATATTGCCAGTGATATCTTTGCCCGCTATAAACGGCTGAAAGGCTTCAATGTATTACATCCTATGGGGTATGATGCTTTTGGACTGCCAGCCGAGCAATATGCCATTGATCATGGCATTCATCCTGCCGTATCTACCGAAAATAATATTAATACGTTCAGAAAGCAGTTAGATAATATTGGATTTTGCTACGACTGGAGCCGGGAGATCCGTACCAGCGATCCTTCTTACTACAAATGGACCCAATGGATCTTTTTGCAGTTATTTAAAAGCTGGTATAATCGCAGCGCTAGCAAAGCCGAAAGTATAGATGGGTTGATCACCATTTTTGAAACAGAAGGAAATGTTAATCATCCTTTCCCGAATAATAAATCTCAAATAATAAATCTCAAACCTGTCCGCCGTGGCGGATCTCAAATTTTTACCGCCCCCGACTGGAAGGGATTTGATGAGGCTACACAACAGGCCATCCTGATGGAATACCGGTTGGCTTACTGCGGCTATGGCGAGGTAAACTGGTGCGAGGCCCTGGGAACGGTATTAGCCAATGATGAAGTAATTAACGGGGTTAGTGAACGCGGCGGTTACCCGGTGATAAAGAAAAAGTTGCGGCAATGGTATTTACGGATAACCGAATATGCCGACCGCCTGCAGGGCGATCTTGATACATTAGAGTGGAGCGATGCCATGAAAGAAATGCAGACCAACTGGATTGGCAAAAGCAGCGGAGCGGAGATTAAATTTGAAATTTTAAATTTGAAATTTCAAATTGTAGCATACACTACCCGCCCCGACACCATATTTGGAGTGGATTTTATGGTGCTGGCGCCGGAGCATGAACTGGTGGAGCAAATAACCACAGCGGAGCAAAAAGCGGCGGTGGAGGAATATTTGGCCTATGTAAAAAGCCGCAGTGAACGGGAACGCATGACCGAAAAAAAGATCACCGGTTGTTTTACCGGCGCCTATGCGGTTAATCCGTTGAGCGGAAAGCAAATTCCGGTATGGATCAGTGAATATGTATTAGCCGGCTATGGTACCGGTGCTATTATGGCCGTGCCCTGCGGCGATGAACGCGACCATAAATTCGCGAAGCATTTTAATATACCCGTTACCAATATTATAGGCGGTTATTATAATGGAGAAGAAGCCAACGCTACCAAAGAAGCGGTATTACAGAACAGCGGTTTTTTGGATGGTATGGTAATGAAGGATGCCGCGGAAGTAGTGATACACTGGTTAGAAGATAATGAAGAAGGGGTAAGAAAAGTGAATTATAAAATGCGGGACGCAGCGTTCAGCCGCCAGCGTTACTGGGGCGAGCCTTTTCCCATTGTATGGAAGAACGGCATTGCGTATCCTTTAGATGAAAGTGAGCTGCCGTTGGAATTGCCGCATGTGGAATCGTATAAGCCGGGGCCGGAAGGAGAAGGACCTTTGGCGAATATTAAAACGTGGACAGCGCAGCACCTTGAAACCAACACCATGCCCGGATACGCCGGCAGCAGTTGGTATTTTTTGCGGTATATGGATCCGCATAACGACAAAGCTTTTTGCGACAGGAAAGCATCCGACTACTGGAACCAGGTTGACCTGTACATAGGCGGCACCGAGCATGCAGTGGGACATTTGCTGTACAGCCGCATGTGGACGAAAGTTTTGTACGACCTGGGCTATATCGGTTTTAATGAACCGTTTAAAAAATTACTGAACCAGGGGATGATACAGGGGAGCAGCAGGTTTGTTCATAGGATAGATTTGAAAAACAGCACTTCTGGCAAACCCAAACAAATATTTATTTCCAGAAATGTTCTAACAAAAGTTGAGCAATCTATAAATCCGGGAGATTCAATCGGACATTTAATCAGACTTAAACTTCCTGATATATATAAGACTATAGACTTTTCAGATATAGCGCAAAAAACAGATCTAATTCCGGCGTCTATTCATGTTGACGTAAATATTGTTGACGGCATTGAATTAGATATTGAAGCTTTTAAAAAATGGCGCAACGGCGAATATGCCAATGCTGAGTTTATTTTGGAAGATGATGGCAAATACATTTGCGGCGTGGAAGTAGAGAAAATGTCCAAATCGAAATTCAATACAGTTAACCCCGATGATCTCGTTTTGAAATACGGCGCCGACACTTTCCGCATGTATGAAATGTTCCTTGGCCCGGTGGAGCAAAGCAAGCCCTGGGATACCAAGGGTATTGAAGGGGTGCACCGTTTCCTCAAAAAATTATGGCGTTTGTTTTACGATGAGCAAAAAGGGAAAATCTGGACAGAGGAAAAACCTACGGCTGATGAATTAAAGGTATTGCACCGCACCATTAAGAAAGTAGAAGATGATACTGAACGTTTTTCTTTCAATACGGCAGTGAGCGCCTTTATGATCGCGGTGAATGAGCTGTCCGATCTGCAATGTCATAAAAAAGCGATCCTGAAAAATATACTGGTGCTGTTAACGCCTTATGCGCCGCATATCGCCGAGGAACTGTGGCAGCAGTTGGGTAACAGCGGCAGTGTGCTGGATGCTCCCTATCCGGTGTTTGAAGAAAAGTATGTAATAGAATCATCTAAATCTTACCCGGTAGCCATTAATGGTAAAACACGCACAGAAATAAATATCGCGCTGGATACCACCCAGCAGCAGGTGGAAGATCTGGTGCTTGCTAATGAGGCAGTGCAAAAATGGCTGGAAGGCAAATCACCCAAGAAAATTATTTACGTTAAGAACCGGATGATTAACGTGGTGGTGTAAGTAGGTTGCAGGGTTCAGGTTACAAGTTACAGGTTGCAAGGAAATTTGTCTTTGTAACCGGCGCCTCAAAAGGGTAAGGAATAAGGGGCGCGTGAATGGCAATGGTGAATTCTGCCCTCACCTCGTGAACGATAAACGTGAAACGATAGACGATAAACTATTCACCTCTCACGTTTCATCTCTCACCTGGTGAACAACTATTCACTATTCACTTCTCACTATTCACTCTTCTTCACAAACCGTATCATCGCGCTGCTGCCTTCATTGCTTTCAAGCCGCGCTTCATAACGCTTCTCTCCAATATAGGCAACCATAAAAGAAGTATTGGGCGGAATGGATCCCAGGTTTTCTGCCACCATTACCAGCTCATTGCTTTGCTGCAATTCGTTAACCGGCAGCTTTACAATAAATGGTTTATCGGTAAGATAAATATGCTGAAAGATTAGCCTGTCGTTTAAAAACAGGGTAATTGAATCGCCGTCTATCTCGGCATTATCATAAAAATTCAGTTCAATAGAATCGCCGGATAAAGGTATTTCGAGTACCGGTATTTTTTGCCTTTGCGTAAACTTCTGTTCAATGGTAAGCGGCGCTGCTATGCTCACCGGCGGCGCCTGGGGTTGTATGGCAACTGCTGGAGGGTTTACTTTTTCTTTTATTACAGGGGTTGTAATTACCACGGGGTTTTCTGCTATTACGGGAGCGGGCTGCCTTGCAATTAATCCCACACTGTCAATGATGTATGGATCATTAGCGCCGGCAGTAAAGTTTTCAATTATGAAATCCCATTCATCATAAAAGGAAGGATGGTTGGTTTTATCCAGGCGTACTTCACCCTTTGATCTGTTTTCATCTTCTTTCAACGAGGCTTCACCCTCCAGTTTCATAATACCGCCACCGGGACAATTAAAGTCTGCCTGCGAAAGCAAAGCATCTTTGCCCGGAGAGCCAATGGCCGTTCTTCCGCTTTTTTCTTCTAACAGCTCATCATCCCACCATACGGCAACATTGTTAGGTCCGTCAAAAAATCCTTTTATGCTGTAGCGCCGGTAATTACCGGGCGACTGGAAATAGTAGGATGTGCCGGTAAGGCTGTCTCCCTTTTGTATGAGCTTCAGCTCTACTTTTTGCCGGTTTATTTTACCATGCCATACGCCGGTGATCATTTGGGCAGCAGCCTGCTGCCCAAACAGGGAAATAACAATAATGAAAATACTATTATTCAGTACACTCCGTTTCAAAGTCCGAATTTTGGATGTAACGGATAGTAGCGGCGATTATTTTGCCAGGATGGTTTTATGAAACCCTTTTAACTAAATATTGTTTTTCTTCGAAAACTTAAACATAACATGCCATTTAGCCAGGGATGAAATTAACAACCATACAACTTAAATATACGTCTTATCTTTGCCCCTCCTTACCACTGCCCGTGCAGCAGATATTAGCTGTAAGAGCGGATTTGATATAAGATGAATTTGAATGTGTTGCTGGAAGCGTATTTAGAAGATACCCGCATTTTTCAGATTGCGGACAGGATCGTATTGTCTAAACCCCAACGTATTTTTCTTAAAAACCTGTATGGCAGCGCTTCACAATTTGTTTTCGGATCCGTTTTTCGCCACGACCTGGCTTCCCAGTTAAACCATCTTGTTATATTAAATGACGCGGAAGAAGCTGCTTATTTTCACAACACTTTAGAAAACCTTACCTCGGCGCTCAACGTCTTTTATTTCCCTTCTTCTTTTAAAAACAGGAAGAACTACAGGCAACTCAATGCATCGCATGTAATGCTGCGCACGGAAATGCTTACCCGCTTTTCTACCGCAACCGGCAACAGGGTAGGCGCCATTATTACACATCCCGAAGCGCTGTTTGAGAAAGTGGTATTACCTAAAACCCTTTCGGGCAATATCATTCGCATTAAAGCCGGCGATAGCATCAATGTAAATGAATTGCTATCGCTGTTTGTGGATTATGGCTTTGAAAGAACCGATTTTGTATACGAGCCCGGCCAATTTGCCCTGCGCGGGGGTATACTCGATATTTATTCCTTTGGTAATGAAAAACCCTATCGCGTTGAATTGTTTGGCAATGACGTGGATTCCATACGCATTTTTGACCCGGAAACACAGTTAAGCGAGAGAAAGTTATTGCAGGTAACCATTATCCCCAATGTGGAAACACAGTTTGATTCCGGCGAAAAAGTTTCCCTCCTGGAATTCCTTCCTGAAAATACCGTAATATGGGTGCAGGACTGGGATGTGGTAAAAGAAAAGCTGCAGGTGCAGGAAGAAGACCTTGAAATATTTTTCAGGGTGCAGGAAACAGCAAAAAAGCCACAGAACGACAACGATGATAATTTAGAAAAGAAAGATGTAAGCAGCGATGATTTTGTGCCGGTAGCCGCTATTGAAGAACAATTACAATCGCGGCATATCGTTGAATTTGGGCATACCCCTCATTTTGGCGGTATAGAAATAGCGTTTGACACTAAAGAACAGCCTTCTTTTAACCGCCAGTTCGACTTCCTGATCAAAGACCTGAAAAACTGGGAGGCAAAAAAATACAGCATTTACCTGTTCGCGGAAAACCCGAGACAATTAGAAAGGGTGCACAGCATTCTGGCAGACATGAAAGCGGAAATACAGTTTACTCCTGTACCGATTTCCATTCATGGTGGATTTATTGCGCACGACCTTAAAGTGGTTTGCTATACGGATCACCAGATCTTTCAGCGCTATCACAAATACAGGATCAAGCAGGCTTATAATAAAAACAAAGCGCTTACGCTTCGTTCCCTGCGCGAATTGCAGCCGGGCGATTATGTTACGCACATTGATCATGGCGTAGGTATTTACAGCGGACTCCAAAAAATTGAAGTGAACGGCAAGCTGCAGGAAGCTGTCCGGATCATATATAAGGATACGGATATCCTGTATGTTAATATTAACTCGCTTCATAAAATAGCCAAGTATACGGGTAAAGAGGGCAGCGTACCCAAGGTTAATAAGTTGGGCAGCGATGTATGGAACCGGCTGAAAGAGAAAACGAAAGCGAAGGTCAAGGAAATCGCTTTCGACCTTATTCAATTATATGCGCAACGTAAGGCGCAGGTAGGTTTTGCCCATAGCCCCGATAATTATATGCAAACCGAGTTGGAAGCTTCCTTTATTTATGAAGACACGCCCGACCAGAGCAAATCATCGGCAGATGTAAAAAAAGATATGGAAGTGCCGCATCCTATGGACAGGCTGGTTTGCGGTGATGTGGGCTTTGGTAAAACGGAAATAGCGGTTCGTGCGGCGTTTAAAACCTGTTGCGATAATAAGCAGGCCGCTGTTCTGGTGCCTACTACTATTCTTGCGTTCCAGCATTATAAAACATTTAAAGACCGGCTTAAGGATTTTCCGGTAACAGTGGATTATATCAATCGCTTTAAATCATCTAAAGAAAAAAAAGAAACCCTTCAAAAATTACAGGAGGGTAAAATTGATATTATTATCGGCACACATGCGCTGGTTGGGAAAGAGGTGAAGTTTAAGGACCTGGGCCTGCTGGTGATAGATGAGGAACAAAAATTTGGTGTGGGGCATAAAGAGAAGATCAAAACGCTTAAAACAAATGTAGATTGCCTTACACTAACGGCCACGCCTATTCCAAGAACACTGCAGTTCAGCCTGATGGGTGCACGTGATTTAAGCATCATTAATACCCCCCCGCCAAACCGTCAGCCCATACAAACAGAGGTGCAGGTGTTTAATGAAGATAATATCCGCGACGCCATATATTATGAAACGGAAAGAGGCGGACAGGTATTTTTTATACACAACCGCGTGCTGGGGTTGAATGAAATGGCTAACATTATACAGGGCCTCTGCCCCGACCTGAGCATAGGCGTAGCTCACGGGCAATTGGAAGGTCATATACTGGAAGAGCGGATACTGGATTTTATTGAACATAAATATGATGTGCTGGTATCTACTAATATTGTAGAGAGCGGGGTGGATATACCGAATGTAAATACCATTATTGTTAACAATGCACACCAGTTTGGTTTAAGCGATCTGCACCAGTTGCGGGGACGCGTGGGTAGAAGCAACAAAAAGGCCTTTTGTTACCTCCTGGCGCCGCCGGTAAGCACATTGCCGGATGATTCGCGCAAGCGCCTGCAAACGCTGGAGCAGCATAGCGAGCTGGGCAGCGGCTTCCAGATTGCCATGCGCGACCTTGATATTCGTGGCGCGGGTAATTTGCTGGGCGGCGAGCAGAGTGGCTTTATGGCCGAGATAGGCTTTGAAATGTATCAGAAAATATTAGATGAAGCCATCAGGGAATTAAAACGCACATCATTCCGGGAGGTATTTAAGGAAGAAATTCAGAAGCAGGAAGATTTTGTGCAGGATTGTACTATTGATACCGATCTTGAAATACTGATCCCTGATGCTTACGTGGAGAGCATCAATGAAAGATTGTCGTTATACACCCGCTTAGACAATTGTGATACGGAAGAAGATCTGCAACAGTTTCATACAGAGATGGGAGACCGTTTTGGCCCTGTACCATCCCAGGTGGAAGACCTTTTTACTACCGTGCGCTGCCGGCGGCTGGCGGTAGCGCTTGGATTTGAAAAAATGGTGCTGAAAGGAGAAACCCTGAGGTGCTATTTTATTAATAACCCCGACTCACCCTATTTTGAATCGGACACCTTCAATAAGATGCTGCAGTTTGTGCAAACCCTTACACATAAGGCAAGACTAAAACAAACGGGAAGAAACTTCCTGCTCGTTCATGAAGATATAGGCGGGATGGAGCAATTGTATCATTTCCTGTTTAAAATGCATCAATACACGAGAGAACAGGTTAACGTGGTATGAAATGCGGAAGCCGGGCCCGGCGAATAGATTATGAAATTTCTCTGAATTGAATTATATTTCCATACAAAATTATAATGTCATGGAACAACAAAACTCCCTCCTTGGAACAGATGAACAACCGCTTTTACAACCCACAAGCGATGAAAAAACATTGGCCATTCTTTCGCATATTCTCACTTTGGTAGTTTGGTTATTTGCACCGCTGATCATTTACCTGATTAAAAAAGATGAATCTCAATTTGTTGCCGCTCATGCAAAGGAATCCCTGAATTTCCAGATAACGGTTGCGCTGGCCTGCATTGTATTGTTTATCACGATTATTGGTATTTTTTTATTGTGGATCGTGGGCATCATTGCTTTGATCCTTGTAATTGTAGCTACTATTAAAGCCAATGACGGGAAATTGTACCGCTATCCTTTTACATTAAGGCTGATCAAATAAGAACATGCCGGAATGCTGGTGATGGGCGAAGGTGAGGAGTAAAACTTTTCCACTTCTTTTCCCGTCATTTAGATGGCCGCTGTATTGCACTATTTTATGAGTGTAACTGTTCCTTTTCTTTTTATGTTATTGCCCTGGTAATCTTTTCCTTCAATCATCCACACATACGTGCCCGTGGTTTGTGGTTTGCCATTAAAGCTCCCGTCCCATCCGTGCGAAGGAGCGGTTGAGCTGTACACTACCTGACCGTAGCGGTTGAATATTTTAAAATAATGTATAGCCGTCATTCCCACGGCTGTAAACCGGAACACGTCATTCCTGCCGTCTCCATTGGGCGTAAAAGCATTGGGTACGTAAAATTCGGGGCCCTCATATGCTTTAATGAACAGCGTATCTGTTGTTGGGCAGCCTGCGTCACTGGTTGCAGTAACTATATAGGTGGCATCATGTTGAACGGTTGCAACCGGGTTTGAGCTGTTTGCATCGCTTAACCCCGAAGAGGGTGTCCATATAAAATAATCTCCGCCGGATGCCTGCAACTGTATGGGCTGTCCTATAGCTGCGGTGGTATCATTGCCTGCAAATGCATTGGTAGCGAAAATGGTAACTTCCTGCCGCAGGGTATCAGACGGGCAGCCACCCGGCCCACGCGCGTAAACAGCCGCACTAAAGGTTCCACCGTTACTGTAAGCGTGGGTAAGCGATGATTCATCAGCGGTTGCACCATCCCCAAGATCCCAGTGCCACGATTGAACGGGCAGTGCCGGGTTGCCGTTAGCTGCAACAAAAAGAACCGGCTCATTTTTGCAGGCATCCATTGCCTCCTGCATACTAATTTCAGGATGCTGTTGTATGATAATTACTTTTTGAGTTATTTCAGATACACAGCCTTCTTTGGTTTTTACTTCAAGCGTAATGGTATTATCGCCTAATGGTAACTGGCGTTGCAGAGGCTGTTCCGGGTTGGGGATGGCGCTACCGTTTACAGTCCAGTGCCATGCATTGATTGTGCCATACTCCACTTTTGAAAGATCGTTAAAAGGAATGAGCTTGTTATCGCAATAGGGCGGGTCTTTGAAGTTAAAGTCGGCCACCGGTTTTGACCCGGCCACCACCTGCTGCCGGAAAGTATCGGAGATGCATCCATCGTTGCCAACGATGTTCAGGCTCACCGTATAGTTACCCGGCTCAGGATAGGTGTGTGCGCCCGGGTTTTTAACTGTGCTGGTGGTGCCGTCTCCAAAATCCCAGTACCATTTAACAATATCTCCAAAAGAAGTAGAGCTATCGCGAAACAAAACCGGTTCGGGATAACAGGTGATCTGATCTTCCGCAAGGGAAAAGGACGGGTTCAGCGATGTACAGAAACGCTGATGGTTGGTGGCGGCGCCTGTTGCGCCCGAAAACCCCCAAAAAACCATAGGGTCGCCGTTAAAAACATTTTGTACAAGGTCTCTAAGGGCATGCATTCTTTCTTTGCCATCCATATATACTGTTATCATTGTGGCAACAGGATCCCATGTTATACGTATAATATGCCACTTACAGTCTTCAATATTATCATTATTCTCCAAAGCCGTTACAGGCCCCGCAATATTGTTAGCGGTATTATGATTTAAGTCGCCGTTCAAATGAATGGCCAGGTGATCATAATGCGGATCACCGAAGTCTGTGTTCTGGTACGTATCAATAGCCACTGCCACAGACGGCGCTACGCCCTGTATGCCCAGTCCCTGGCCTGTTGTGCCGATGCTGGTGCTCAGTGGTTGCAGCACGAACGCAATGCCATCGGCACCATCGGCATCACGGCACCCTAAAAACACATTGAAGTGATAATCGAAGGGGTGGGTGAGATCAATTTTATTAATATTCCAAACAGATCCAGACTGGTCATTCCTGTCGTTTGTAATCGTATAGCAGTTACAGTCTTCCTGTGTTGCGTTCCCGTTAAGATGATAAGGTCTGTTTGTTTGAGCATGCAGCGCGTGCATGCCCGGCAGTAGGCAAAGCAAAACAACCAGCCACAGGCAACCTGAGTGGCGCCTTTTCCATTGCCTGTGCTCATGTAAAGTCATTTTTATTTTAACTCCCGCTTTAAAAATTCGTTGATCCTTGTATACAGGGTCATCCTGAGAATATTGGGCATTCCATCGCTGAGGTTATGGGTTTTATCGGTATAGAAGTGCTGCTCAAAGTTGGCTTTCATAGCCGCTGTTAACTGTTTGCTCAGTTCTAAGCTGTTATGCAAATGCACATTATCATCGGCAGTTCCATGAACAAGAAAAAGCCCGCTTTTATAGTTGCCGGCAAAGCTTACCGGGGAAGCGTTCTTATACCCGTCTGTATTTTCACTGGGCATGGAAAGCAGGCGTTCGGCATACACGTTTTCATAAAACCGCCAGTTGGTAACCGGCGCTATGGCTACGGCAGCTTTAAAACGGCCGGCATATTTTGTTTGAGCCAGTGCCGCCAGGTAGCCGCCATAACTCCAGCCCATAACCGCTACTTTCGATGAATCAATGCGGTAGTTCCGCGCCAAATGATCTTTTACTTTAAGCAAATCTTCTATCTCAATATCGCCGGGTACTTTATAATTGCTTTTCCTGAATGCTTCTCCTTTACCGGGTGTACCCCGGGGATCTATGCAGGCTACAGCATATCCCTGGTTGGCCAGCCAGCGCATGGTGAGCGTAAATTTATCACTCCACCTGTCTAACGCTTCCTGGTGTGTTGACCCCCCGTAAACATACAATACTAAGGGCAATTTTCCTCTTACGTTATTATACGGACGGATCAGCCATCCGTTCATGGTCATGCTGTCATTGGCCTGCACGGTAAAGAAATACGCATTGGGTATCTTATAGTTCCTGAGCCGGTCATTCAGCTCTTTATTTTCAATCAGCTTTTTCTGCTCTTTTTCAACCGTGGAAACAACCTGGTAAACCGGCGGATCATTTAAAGAAGAAAACTCATCAAAGAAGAATCTTTTGTCATTGCTTATCCATGTATCATGATACCCGTTACCGGAGGTTAATTTCGTTCTTCCCCTGCCATCGTAATTTATTTTGTACAACTGTTTTTGCCGCGAACCCGATTCGTTCGAGGAATAATATATTTCATTGCGCGTATCATCAACCGCCTTCACCTCAAGCACTTCCCATTTACCGCTGGTTACGGGCGCAACGGTGGCAGCGTCGGTGCTGATTTCATATAAATGGGTAAATCCTTCCTTTTCACTCTTCCACAAAAACGATTGGCCCTCTTTAATAAAATATACATTATCCGGGTAAACGCGAACGTAATTATCCGGGCTTTCTTCTGTATATACAACTGAAGTTTTTCCCGTAACAACATTTGCCTTAAGCAGCTCTAACTTTTTCTGATCTCTTGACAGGCGCTGCACAAACAGCGTTTTATTATCGGGGCTCCAGTGTATCCCGGTGATATACTGATCCGGGTTAACGCCTACGTCTACCGGAACAAAAAGTTTATTAGTAATATCATACACAAAAACTTTTACATCAGGCACCATTTCGCCCGCTAAAGGATAGCGCTGGTTCTTTATTTCGGCGTATGGCCGTTCGTATACCGTTAAAGGATAGTTTTTTACAGTATTTTCATTGAAGCGGAGCATGGCAATATACTTCCCGTCGGGGCTCCATTCATAGGCTTTCGTCATGCCAAACCCATTCTCGTATAACGCATCTGCCATACCATACAGGAACTGCCCCGCCGAGCCATCAACCGTTACCGGCACGGTAGTGTTCTTTTCAATATCCATAATATACAGGTTGGCATCAATAATATAGGCCAATTGTTTACTATCCGGCGAAAAGCCGGGATACAGTTGTTTGCCGTTGGCAGAAACAACCCTCAGTGTTCTTTTATTGATGTCCCACACATAATTAAAAGATTTTTCAGAGATGGTATATAAGGGTTCAATTTGTGTACGAATTAATACTTTGCTGTCGTCCGGTGAAAAGCTGAAGTCCTGGAAATAGGTAAAAGTAGTGGGTAGTGAATCCGTTTCTCCTTTGATCTGGTTCGAAAAAAGGGTATCTACGATCCGGGTGGTGTTAAAGTCGAGCGATAAGATAACCTGCGGCCCCGAGGCGGTATCCGTTTGTATCCAGGCGAAGCGGGGAGACTGGTTCATGAGATGCACCACGTATTTGCGCTCATCAAAATGACCGCTCCATATCTTTTCCAGATCAATATCCATTTTTCCCTGCTGCTGCGCATGAACAAAAAGGGAAGCACAAATAATAAATATGGAGATAAGCAGTTTTTTCATTATCAGCATAATTGGGTAAAAATAAAGGTATTCATTTAAATTGCATGATAAATCCGGGGGAATACAAAGGATCAAATAACAAAAAACAAGAACCAAAAAAATTTCAAATCCGAAGCCGGAAGCACGAAATTTGAAGGGAAATGCAATCTCAGCGCTCACACAAGATAGCTATAGTGCGGACTACTGAAAGTAAGAAAGCAGCAACAAAATGAAGCTGAAATCACAGTAGCACAAAAGCTTAATCAGGGCTCCTTCCCGAAAACGGGCAGTAATCCCTGCCAGCCCAGCCTACCGGACAGGCAGGCGGCAGGATGGGTTTTCGGGCGGCTTTTTTGGTTACTTTTTTTCCGCAAAAAAAGTGACAAAAAGTAGAAGATAAATAAATTCAGATATTTCGTTCCCCGCCAAGGCGGGCAGGGGCCAACGATACATTATGTCATTTTCAAAATGCTTAAGCACACCATTATAGACGACTCGTTATGACAAACTATCTTTTAAAAAATATCAACATTGTTAATGAAAATACTATTGTTGCTGCGGATGTGCTTATAAAGCAGGGAAGAATTGAAAAGATAGGCTCTGCCATTCAAACCGGGCTGGCCGTTAAAGAAATTAACGGTGAAGGTAAATACCTGCTTCCCGGTGCTATTGACGACCAGGTACATTTCAGGGAACCGGGGCTCACCCACAAAGCCACCATCTACTCTGAGTCGAAAGCGGCAGTAGCCGGTGGCGTTACCTCTTTTATGGAAATGCCTAACACCATTCCAAATGCGCTTACGCTCGGTTTGCTGGAAGACAAGTATAATATTGCCGCGCAAACAGCCCTGGCAAACTACTCTTTTTTCATGGGTACCGCTAATGATAATGCTGACGAGGCGCTGAAAGTGAACCAGTATCGTAACAGTATATGCGGCATTAAAATTTTCATGGGCTCCAGCACAGGCAATATGCTGGTAGATAACTACCTCACGCTCGACAAGCTGTTCAGGGAAAGTGAAGTGCTGATTGCCACGCATTGCGAGGATGAAAAGATCATTAAAAGCAATTATGAAAAAATAAAGAAGGCCCAACCTGTTTTAACACCCGCACACCATCCGCTGATCCGCAATGAAGAAGCCTGTTTTGAATCATCGCTCACTGCTATACAATTTGCTCAAAAACATAACAGCCGCCTGCATATCCTGCACATTTCAACGGCCAAAGAGCTGCAATTGTTCAGTAATCTTAAACCGCTGAAAGAAAAACGCATTACCTGTGAAGTCTGTGTTCATCACCTGCATTTTACCGCAGATGATTACGAACGCCTGGGTTACCTGATCAAATGCAACCCTGCTATTAAAGCGCCGCATAACAGGGAAGCCTTATGGGAAGCGCTATTAGACGACAGGATTGATGTGATTGCTACAGACCATGCGCCGCACACCTTGCAGGAAAAAGGATATTACAGGGATGGCACCGGTAAGCTTATGCTCACTGAAAACATGCAGTATGAGCAGGCGCATGCCGGGCTGCCGTTGGTGCAGCACCCCCTGTTGCTGATGCTGCATTATTACAGGCAGGGAAGAATAACGCTGGAAACCATTGTGCGAAAAATGAGCCATGCCGTGGCCGATTGTTACCAGTTGCCCAACCGGGGATACATCCGCGAAGGATACTGGGCCGACCTTGTGGTGGCAGATATAGATAAGCCACAACCCGTAAAGCGGGAAGATATTTTATACCAGTGCAGATGGAGCCCGCTGGAAGGCTTTACTTTCCCTGCAACCATTACCCATACATTTGTGAACGGTAACCTGGTATATGAAAATTATGGAAACGGGGTATGGAATGAATCTCATAAGGGCATGAGACTGGAGTTTGAGCGATAGTGCAAATGGGCAGGATTGATTTTACAGCATTGAACGGCGATTTTAACACATGCAAATAGACAAAACCACATATAACGATCTTTCCGTCTTCAATGCTGAAGAAGCGTTTTCCGTTTTTCATAAGCTCAATTTCACACGTACCAACGGTGGCAAAGAATGGCTCCGCCACATGATGCGGGAGCCTTTTGACGCGTTACATAAAATACAGGATACCCAAAATATTATCCGGCTTATGGTATCCCGCCTCGATGAATGGCCAGCTTCCATAACCAACGGCACTATGATAATGATGGACAGGTTTTATGATACGCCGCTTGATCCTATCCCCCATTCAGCCGATTTTTTCAGCACCCGGCTGTATAAAGTCCTGCACAGCGCAGATTACGGGCTGATCCGGTTTTCGGTTACGCATTTCCGTGATTTTATAGCGGGCATGCAGCAACTGGCTGTATTGATTGATGCGCCACAGGCGCCGGCTAAGCTGCAGCTATTCGCCTCCCGGATACGATCGCTGCTGCTGCACCAGCAACTGCAGGAACTATTGAAAAAGAAACCCGGGGAAATTTTTTCCATAAAAGAAATCCTGTATTACGGCCATTTCCTGAAGGCTGCTTTTAAAACGCGCTTTAATGAACTAACGGAAATATTCTATCAGTTAGATGCATGGTATTCTATGGCCAGGGCGGTTCAGCAGTACAGGCTAACCTTTCCCGAATTTGTTGTTTCAGATGAACCCTTCATAAAAGCGGATAAGATATACCATATCCTGCTGCCTCAGCCCGTATCTTACGACATAGCCTTATCTCCCCAAAGCAACTTTCTTTTTCTTACCGGGGCCAATATGGCGGGCAAAAGTACATTCATTAAATCGCTGGGCGTTGCCGTATACCTGGCACATCTGGGCATGGGCGTTCCCGCCGAAAAATTACGGCTTTCGTTGTTTGACGGTATTTTGAGCAATATTAACGTTGAAGATAATATTGTGAAGGGCGAAAGCTATTTTTTTAATGAAGTGCAGCGTATAAAAAAAACAATACTTACCATAAGCAACGGAAAAAAATGGCTGGTGCTGATTGATGAATTATTTAAAGGAACCAATATACAGGACGCCATGCGCTGTTCGCTGGCAGTAATTAAAGGACTAACCCGCATTAAAGGTTCTTTATTTATCCTCTCCACGCATCTTTATGAAATAGGAGATGAGATGAAAGGATACCCCACCATTTCATTCAAATATTTTGAAACCAGGATACATAATGATAAGCTGGTATTCAGTTACCAGTTGAAAGACGGTATAAGCAATGACCGCCTTGGTTATTTTATTTTAAAAAGCGAGAAGGTGGTAGAATTGCTTGAAAGTCTGTAACGGCTACTTTATGCGTACAACAGATATGAAATAAAACCCGTTAGTTTTATAAAATGAATACTGCACTATTACTTAAAAATATTGCTACGCATATCAGCCTCTCTCATGAGGAAGAGGCTTACTTCATTTCTTTTTTACAATACAGGAAAATCAAAAAAAAGCAGTTCCTGTACCAGGAAGGTGATGTAAATAAATTCCAGGCCTTTGTTGTTGAGGGTTGTTTGCGAAGCTATTCTGTTGACAGAAACGGGTTTGAGCATATCCTGCAGTTTGCTCCGCCCGGCTGGTGGATCGGCGATATGCGGAGTATTATAGCGCAGGAGCCCGGAATATTATATATTGATGCGGTTGACGATTCCGGGATCATCCTTCTTCTTAAAACAGATCTCGAAAAAATATATACTACCATTCCAAAGTTTGAGCGCTTTTTTCGCATATTGGCCGAAAACGCCCTGGCTGCTTACCAGCACCGCCTGATCGGCAACCTGAGCCTGTCTGCAAAAGAACGCTATGAAAATTTTTGCCGGCTCTATCCTTCACTGATACAGTGCCTTCCACAAAAACAGGTAGCGGCATATATAGGTGTTACACCTGAATTTTTAAGTAAAATGCTGAACCGGTCTGCCTCGGAAAGATAAGCTATGCTTAACGTAGATTAAGTTTTTCGCTTAACCTGCATTATTTCCCCGCTACGGTATCTGCAGTAGCTTTGCCGTATAAAAACAGTAATATGGCAAAAACAATACTACACAAAGCAAATACAAGGGGGCATGCCGATCATGGCTGGCTCAACAGTTATCACAGTTTTAGTTTCGCCAATTATTATAATCCTGAACGCATTCATTTTGGCGCGCTAAGAGTGCTCAATGATGATACGGTAGCCGCAGGTAAAGGCTTTGGCAAGCATCCGCATGACAATATGGAGATCATTTCCATTCCGTTAGAAGGCGACCTGGAACATACAGACAGTATGGGAAATAAAACTACCATCCGTAACGGCGATATCCAGGCCATGAGCGCGGGCACGGGCGTTGCGCATAGTGAGTACAACGCCAATACAGACAAACCCGTAAAATTTTTACAAATATGGGTTTACCCCGACCAAAAAAATATTCAGCCGCAATACAGCCAGGTAACCCTGGAGCCTGCAGACAGGAAAAACAAGTTGCAGCAAATCGTATCTCCCCGTTCCAACGGCAGCGATGGCGTTACCATTCAGCAGAACGCATGGTTCAGCCTCGGCGATCTTGAACAGGGGAAACAGTTGAGTTACGATATCAAAAGAAAAGAAAATGGTGTATATCTGTTCGTGTTGAAGGGAGACGTAACCATCGGGGATCTAAAGCTGAACACCCGCGATGGGTTGGGGATATGGCAAACAGATACTATTGCTATTACAGCCGGTACCAACGCGGAAATATTGCTGATGGATGTTCCTATGGATATTTAATTGAGCTTAAACACCACTCAAAACTCACGTTAAAATAATAGTATGAGCACAAGAACAGAAATTTTAATAATTGGCAGAGATGAATCCATTCTGCAAACAGTAGTAAGATTAGTAAACAATGATCCTTTATGGGCTGGAACAGGTGCGGCTACAGATGAAGATGCTATTGAAAAATTTCATCATCATCCTTTTGATGTGGTATTGCTTACCAATGGCATTAGTGATGAAGAAGACAAAAAGCTCCGCGCGATCTTCACCCATCAAAACCCTGATATCATTATTATTCAGCACTATGGTGGTGGCAGCGGATTGTTGCAAACAGAGATCAGGGAAGCGCTGGATAAACAGAAAGCCGCTAATAAGCCAACGGTAAGCTTTACGGATGATGCGTTAAAGAATGCAGGCCTGCATATTCATATTGAATAAACAGCGGTTACAAAAAGCGCTAAACTATTGCAATCAAAATAAAAGAATAACAGTATGAAAAAAACAATTGAAAAAATTATACAACGGCCTCCTGCGCCGGGAATGGTTGGTGACGGATTCAGGGTGTATCATTATATTCCCGGCACGCATGTTACGCAACGCAGGATCAGCCCTTTCCTGGTGCTCGATTTTAATGCCGAATACGATTTTGGACCATCAGAAACCGTAAAGGGTGTGGGTGTACATCCGCATAAGGGCTTTGAAACCGTAACCATTGCGTATAAGGGCAGTATTGCGCATCACGACAGTACGGGCAACAGTGGCGTTATTCGCCCGGGAGATGTGCAATGGATGACGGCGGGAGCAGGTATTTTGCATAAGGAATATCACGAAGAAGAATTTTCTAAAAAAGGCGGTGCGTTTGAAATGGTACAGCTTTGGGTTAACCTGCCAAAAAAAGATAAATCAACCACGCCGCATTACCAGGCTATTACTGCCGCGCAAATGGGTAAAGTACAATTGCCCAACAACGGCGGATTGGTAAATGTAATTGCAGGCAGCGTTAAGGGGGTAGCCGGTGCTGCTGCTACCTATTCGCCGGTGAATATGTTTGATATAAAGCTGAACAGGGATGGCGAATTAACCACCGGTATACCGGCAACGCACAATACGGCCCTGCTGGTCATTAATGGAAGTATAGTGGTAAATGGTGAAAAAGCGCCGGAGCACAGCTTTGTTCTGTTTAATAATGATGGTGAAGAAATTACGATTAATGCCACTGAAAACGCAGTAGTGCTATTGTTAAGTGGCGAGCCCATTAATGAGCCTATTGCCAGCTACGGGCCATTTGTAATGAATACCCAGGAAGAAATACATGAAGCGCTTGAGGAGTTTCAATCCGGTAAATATGGTACGTTACATTAACCCCCTGAAGTTTTAATAAACTAACGCCATTGCATCAACGCTGAGTTCAGCGCCTGCTCCACCCGCCACCTGGGCTTATGAAAGTATATCATGCCATGGCCGGGCAGCATAATATCTGAATCTACCTTGGCAAAACGCCGCAGTGATTCCGTATATATTTTTTTATCGAAATCAATGGAACCATCCCAGCCAAAATCACCCACCAGCAGCGTACCGATCACGTCTCCGCTGATCACAAGCTTTTTACCGGTCCATTCAAATAAAAACGCGGTACAACCCATACTGTGTCCGGGCAAATGCATTACTTCTATTTCCACACCCAGCAGGCTGAGCTTCTCTCCGTCTTTCACTAACTGGTCAACCGTTGCAGGCGTAAAAATTTTATGATACAAATAACCGCAGCAACGCTCATCGCCCGAAGCCACGGCATCGGCGGTTTCTCCGATAGCTACCAATTTTACGCCCCTTTTTTTAAGTATATGCGCTCCGCCGGCATGATCATAATGCGGGTGGGTGAGCACACAATAACGGATATCGCCGGGCGACAAATCCCAGTACCGCATATTCTCAAATATCTGCTCCATCGTATCACCACAACCGCAATCAAACATGATCAGCCCTTCTGCTGTTTTTAAAATATAAGAATTACCATCATTCCACAACGCATCCTGAAGATCAAAGGTGATCCCGTTAATATCGCCACCTACCTGGAAAAGATTTTTTAAAACCTGCATAGCTTTTATTTACAATGAGAAGAATAATGTGGCTAAATACTGCATAAACGAAAAGTTTGGCACGCCGTTGTAAGATAGTATAGAAAAAGAAGCCATGAAAAAGAAAAGATCGCAGCAATACCTGCAGCAAAAGCACGAAAAAACAAATCCATTAAAGAAAGAAGACATTCAGTCCAATCCTGATAGTCGTATTGACCAGGATTTCCCGGGATTTCCGTATGCCCCGGCTAAAGAGGAGGTCATTCATCCAAAAACCGGCACACAAAAAAAGACAGCCGCCCTGCAGCAGAAAGACGGAGAGAAATGATTATGCTTTAATTTTAACCTATGACATCACCCAAACTTTTTATGCTGCTCTTAGGTTGCAAACCTCCGGGCCGGTATACGGAGCAGCATGACATATTTTTTGGAATAGGATCTACCCTCCGTGATCTTTTGCCGGACATGTTTGCTTTTTGGCCGGAAGCTAACGGCAAAATACATATTGACTCCTGGCGGGAAGTAACGCAGGTAGCCGGCTATACGGTAAAAGTTATACCCCGTACTGAACTTTCTGCGGATATGCAGGGGATGGCAAAATTATTTTTCATAAATCTCGGAGGATACAAGGAAAATGACCCCGAAGAATACCATTATAAAATGCTGATAGCCTGCCCAAACAAAGGCATTGCGGTGCAGCAGGCAAAACAAACCGCGTTTTACCGCCATACCGGCTTTGCCGGTGCTGTTTCACATATTGATGATAAATATGGTGTGGATGTGGATGATATATACGAGATCGGCGACATTCTGCCCGATACCTTTAAAGAAAAATATGCCATTCAACTATCTCCTGCCACACAAAATGCAGAAGACGGGATACATGTTGGATATCTTAAAGTGGAAAAATTGTCCGGGGTCTGAAAGCCATCAGCATCAAAGCACCTGGTTAAACTCTAGCCTTTCCCCATCGGGGCCCGCTATATTGAAGTACTTACATCCATTTTGCCAGAAGTTTAAAAATACAGGCGCCGCTTCCATGATCGTAAACCCGCCAGCCTTCAGCATCGTAAAAGCCTCATCAATATCGGGCACATCAAAAGCAACATGATCTATATGCCCGTCTTTACGGTTGCGGATGTTTTCAAGTTCACTGCCGGGCAACTGGTATAATTCTATGATCATCTCTTCCCGCTTCATCATAATACAGGTACCGCTTTCATCATTATGCATAAATGCTGACTGCATTACATTGGTAAAGCCCAACCGCTTATAGAATGCTTCCGATGCAATAATATTTGTAACCGGAATTCCAATATGTTGTATGGAGCGTATAGCAAGCCGAACGGGGTCTTCCATTTATTAAGTATATGGCTTAGCTTCCTCTTTGTGAACCGGTATTGGTTTGTTTACTTACAAAACCTGCGGCTTTAGGTTTTTGTATGAATTTGGACCCCTGGTTATTGGCCAGGTTGGCTTTTTTATTTCCTTTTTTCTTGCCCTTGTTGTTTTGTTGATTCAGCAATGACATAGTTTATATTTTTTATAAAGATACGTCTTATACCGCATTCTGAGCTTTCATAAAAGCTAAAATGCGATGGGATGACGATACGGGTAATTTATTCTACAGGATTACCAATATTTCAGCACAGGTGTGAGGTAATAGCTATGGTATGATTTGTGGATTTAATAAAGAAAAAAACTTATGGAAGATATAAAAAACTTATCCGGTGATGTGGCTATTGATAAACTCAAAGCACTTGCTGAAAATAAAATATGCCTTTTTTGCACGTTCGAAGAAAATGAAATTGTTTCGAGGCCAATGGGTACACAGGGTATTGATGATAATGGAACCATTTGGTTTTTTAGCAACAGAAACAGTATCAAAAACATCCAAATAGCAACGGATAATAAAGTTTACCTGATGTACGCAGATACAGGCGCACAGCATTACCTGTCGCTTACAGGGCATGCTCAAATTGTAGATGACCGGAAGAAAATTGAATCGTTATGGACGCCACTTGCTAAAGCATGGTTTGAACAGGGTAAAGATGACCCTGATATTACACTTATAAAAGTACAGCCCACCGAAGGACATTATTGGGATACAAAAAATGGGAAGCTTATTTCCATGATAAAAATTGCAGCGGCGGCCCTTACGGGAAAGCAACCGGATGCAGGAGTTCATGGCAGCGTAAAGTATAATCAGTAAAAAAGGATTATGCAGGGGAGAAGATTTCCCAAAAGAGGATTTTCAAAACACGAAACGCTTAAATATATTTATGATGGAAAATAAAAAGCCTGATAAAAAAGGGAAACCTGAATTTCCGGATATTGAAAAAAATATTCAGTCCGGCAGTAAAAAAATAACAGAAGTTCCCGAACCGCCAGACGATATTCCATATAAAAAACCGCCGGAAGAAGTACCGGATATTACGCCCGGTGAAACAGATAAAAATCCGGGCGATCCGGATACAGATACAGACCCGGATGCAGATGTAACCGCGGGTGAAAGAAAAAATCTTGCAGATGCGGCCGAAAAAATGCTGACAGATGATGAAAATGCTTTGCAGCATTCAAAATTTGATAGCACAGATGCCGACGGAGAATTGCTGAATGAAGGCAGCGGATTCAGCGGTGGCGACCTGGATGTTCCGGGAAGTGAAGCAGATGATGAAGATGAAGCAATAGGCGAAGAAGATGAAGAAAATAACTCCTTCAGTACAGACAATGAAACAGAAGACCGGAATAAAGATATGGAGTAGTTTTATACCCGCATGGTATCGGGCAGCCAGTGTTTAACCGCCTGTTTAATAGCATCGGGAGATAGTCCTTCGCTTAAGGTTCGTTGTATAAGTGAAACAAACTCTTCATCTGAAGCAAACCGTAGTGCAGCCAGTTGCTTAATGCTTAGTTGGTCTTCAATACTTTCCAAGCGTTGTTGTGTAAGCTGGTAGTAACGTAAACGAAGCTCCAGCCGCACTATACGGTTCTGGGTGGTTAGCGCATAATGCTGCCTCATCATAAAGCTCAGCCAGCCGGTGATCAGGGTTAACAAAGCAACCATTATCCACAGCCATGTATTGGCAGCGTTGAGCCATATTCCACGGATGCTGATAAAAAGTAATAGCATAATAACCGGGTAAAAAACAAAATGATGCGGCGGGTAATAGCGCACATGATTGGAGTACTGCTGCGTTTTCATATTTCTTTTGTTGAATGATAGTAAGGCACAAATTAGGTTTTTTTATTGCCGGTGAAATAAAATAACGAGCGGGCGCATTTTTCGCAGGTGGGTGGTGACACCCACCTGTAGAACCCGCTACCGGTCGGTGTCTCACCGACCGGAAAGTTGTACCTGGAGCGAAAAATTGAAATACGCCCTAACGAGCCATTTATTTTTGGGAAATTGTATATTTATTTCCGGAAGTATATACGATCTTTATTGCGTATCCCTTTTACCGGTATACAGGTGTTATAAACACGGGTAGCCGTCATTGCTTTAAACCATTCATTATGTCATCCCGCCGTAATTTTTTGCAAAAGCTATCTATCGGACTAAGTGCAGCAGCATTAACGCCGTTGTCATCCCCCGCTTCTGTTTTTCCTGATCTTAGAAAGCCGGTTAAGCAGCTCCGTGTAGCGCTGATGGGCCTGGGGGGATATGCCGGTATTGTAGCCAGGGCAATGAAGGAATGCAAGCTGGCAACACTTACGGGTATTGTTACGGGAACACCTTCTAAAATAGCTACCTGGAAATCGAACTACGGCATACCGGATAAAAACGTATACAATTACGATACGCTTCATACCATTGCCAATAACCCTGAGATAGACCTGGTATATGTTACCACACCCAATTCCCTGCATCATAAGCATGTGCTGCAGGTAGCCGCCGCAGGTAAGCATGTTATTTGTGAAAAGCCTGTTGCCGATAATGCGCAGCAGGCAAGGGAAATGATTGCCGCCTGTAAAAAAGCAGGCGTTAAATTTTACGTGGGCTACCGCCTGCATTTTGAGCCGCATACCCGTGAGCTGGTAAGGATGCGTAAAGCCGGTGAATTTGGCAATATTATGCATGTAAATAATTATATGGGATTTAAGATAGGCGACCCCACCCAGTGGCGGTTGAAAAAAGCGCTGGCCGGTGGAGGCGCCATGATGGACGTGGGCGTATATGCGCTTAATGGTGCCCGTTATGCTACCGGTGAAGAGCCGGTTTGGGTAACTGCCCAGGAAAGCAAAACGGATATGGTAAAATTTGCCGAAGTAGATGAAACCGTTACTTTCCAGTTAGGCTTTCCCAGCGGCGTTATCGCTTCCTGCGGAACCACTTATAATTTTAATAACTACGAAAGAGTTTACCTTATTGGTGACAAGGGTTTTGCGGAGCTTAGCCCGGCATTTGGCTACGGCCCTATCCAGGGCAGAACACATCTTGGCCCTATGAACCAGCCGCTGATCACCCACCAGGCAGCACAAATGGACGGGCTGGCCGATTGTATACTCAATGGCACACCCGACCCGGGCATGACCGGCGAAGAAGGGCTGAAAGACATGGTAGTGGTTGATGCGATTTATGAGTCGCTACGAAAAGGCGGTGAAAAGATTTACCTGTATAAAAAATAAAACCGCACTTAGAATGAGGTGCGGTTCAATTATTTGAAATCTGTCAGAGGTTGTAAAGCAACTATTATGGTTTTTTAGTGGTACTGACTGGACTCCACGGTTTCTTTCAGGGGATAAATTGGATACGGTTTTTTCAGGCTGGCTTTGGTTTTTCCGAAGAATCGGATCTTTCTTTCCGGGGATTGGGATTTCAGTTTTCATTGGGTTAACATCATCAACTATAACAGTACAAATGTGTAAAACATTAAGTGGTCATGGAACTTATTTCGATTAAGCGATGTTTTATTTCGATTACAGGGGGAAAAGATTCGATAAACCGCTTTGCCATGAGCTGGCACATTTTAACCATAAGCTTCCTGTGTTGGTTATCTTTCAACACATAGGCACAATAGGGTCTTGGAGAAATCCAAATAAAAATTGCCGATTCGCTTGCCATTGACATAAATGCACACAATAACTATACAATAAATTTAATAGTTGGCCGCGATTCGCTTATTGGCGCTTATACAGGGAAAGTCTTTTCTAACGCCGCAGGCAATGAAGTGTTTAAAATAATCATCCAACCCGATTCAACCAAAGAGCAATTTATACTGTATTGCACTAAAAAAAGTCTTATAAAAGTTGAAAACGGAGAAGAAACATACTATGAGTATAATAAACGGTTCTTTGATAAGAATAGCCGCCTGTTAACAGACACATTAACGCTGAAAAAACTAAGTGAACTTGAAACGATACTTAAAATGAGCTATACCGTTTTGAATAAGGAGCCGTGAACTGCATATAAAACAAAACCGGTTAAGCGTTGCCTAACCGGTTCCGGTTCTTTTTCGTTATTAATGCGCTACAGTTTCCTGATCTTAATGTTTTTATACCACACCTCATTGCCATGATCCTGTAATACAATGTGACCGGATTTAAATTTGGCAAAATCTTCCAGGTCTTTAAACTTACTGCCCGCTACCAGGTTGTTCCAGTTATCATCCCACAGGGTGGTTGATACCACTTTAACGCCGTTTTGCCAAAGCTCAAGCTTAGAATCTTTTAGTTTAATTTCCACGCTATTCCATTCGCCTACGGGCTTTACATTTTCAGGCTTACTGGTAATCAGGTCATACAAATCACCCGCGCGATGGGTAACGATCTTTGCATCCGGGTGACCATTATTGTCTAATACCTGCATTTCAGGACCAGTGTAATGCGCATATTTGTATTTAGGATCTTCCTTTACCAGGAACATGATACCGCTGTTGCCATTAGGCGAAATTTTCCATTCGAGCTTTAATTGAAAATCGCCGAACACTTCATTGGTAATGGCATCGCCGCCCGCATCGCTGTTTTCTTTCTTACCCAGGTGAAATGCACCGTCTTCCACGTTCCATGCACTGCCCAACTGCGGTTTATTAAATGAGTGCCAGCCATTGGTGGTGGTTCCGTTGAAAAGCAATTGCCAACCCTGCTTTTTTTCTTTTTTGGTAAGCGTATTGTCTTTTTGCTGGGCAAATGTATTATTCAATAAAGCAGTACCGGCCAGTAATAAACTTCCTAAAGCTACTGTTCTGAAAATTTTCATAATATTTATTTAATAGTAAGAATGTATTTCACCATGGCTTCCACATCATCATGTGCTAAAGCGGCATGAGGTGGCATAGGTATCTCTCCCCATACGCCTGAGCCCCCGTCTATTATTTTTTTCACCAGATGGGCAATGTCTGCTTCTTTATATTTTTTGGCTACCTCAGCATAAGATGGCCCAACCAGCTTGTTTGTTTCCGTGTGGCAGGCAAGACAATCCGAGCCCGCGATTAATGCTTTGCCATCTTTTGCAGGAGCAACTGCAGCAGGAGCAGCATTCGTAGCGCCGGTTGCCGCGGAAGCAACAACTGCCGTTGCATGGCCTTCATCAATTTGTGGATTTACATTAATACTTATCGGCTTTTTTACCTCGGCCGGCCCGCTGCTGCAGGCATAACAGGCTGCAATGATGGAAAAAACAGCTACCACTTTTTTCATGCTTACTTTTTTTAATGTCATCATATTGTCAAAATCAGGGCGTAAATATCCGAATAAATCCTACTCAAGTCCTAAAACCCTGCGATTAAATTTTTCATCGCTGCCTGTTCCTGCAAAATCATCAAAGGCCTTTTCGGTTACCCGGATAATGTGATCTTTAATAAATGGCGCTCCTTCCGCTGCGCCTGTTTCAGGATGTTTAATGGCACATTCCCATTCCAGCACGGCCCAGCCGGCATAATCATACGCCGCCAGCTTGCTGAAAATTGACCTGAAATCAACCTGCCCGTCGCCTAAAGAACGGAAACGCCCTGCCCGTTGCACCCAGCCCTGGTATCCTCCATATACACCTTGTTTTCCGGTGGGGTTAAATTCCGCATCTTTTACATGAAACATGCGGATGCGTTCGTGGTAATTGTCTATATAATCTAAGTAATTCAAACATTGTAAAACAAAATGACTGGGATCATATAAAAGACAGGCACGGGGATGGTTGTTCACTTTCTCCAAAAACATTTCATACGAAATACCATCGTGCAGGTCTTCTCCCGGATGTATTTCATAACACAGGTCTATCCCGTTTTCATCAAACACATTTAAAATGGGCAGCCAGCGGTTGGCTAATTCGGTAAAGCCTGTTTCTACTAATCCTGCCGGACGCTGAGGCCAGGGATAAACCGTTTGCCACAACAAAGCACCGCTAAAAGTGCCATGTGCTTTCAGTCCCAGGTTTTGCGAAGCCTTGGCAGCATATTTTAACTGTTGCACCGCCCATTCGGTGCGCGCCTTTGGATTACCGCGATAGGCTTCAGGCGCAAAGCCGTCAAATAAATCGTTATAAGCCGGGTGTACCGCTACAAGTTGTCCCTGCAAATGAGAAGAAAGTTCGGTGATCTGTAATCCCGCCTCATTTACAATGCCTTTAATTTCATCGGCATAGGTTTTGCTTTCCGCTGCTTTCTGCAGATCAATAATGCGGCTGTCCCATGTGGGGAGCTGAACCCCGGCATAACCTAACCCCGCGGCCCACCCGCAGATAGATTTTAAATTATTAAAGGGTGGCTCATCTCCCAGGAACTGGGCGAGAAATATAGCTGGACCCTGGATATTTGTCATGATTGTAAAATTTGAAAAAAATTATTAATTGAGGTGGAAGGTGTAGAGTATAAGGCCGTACAACCTTACACCCTATACCCTACACCTTATACCTTATACCCTACCCACCTATACCTTACACCGCAAATTCCGTCCACTTTTCATTGCTGGCGCCGCTCTTCACCACATTATCTATAAAAGCCATTCCTCTTACGCCATCAGTTGCAGTTGGAAAATCCAATACTTCTTCTGCAGGTTTTTGTCCGTCAATATGAGCAGATACCGTTAATGCAAAATTGCGGTAAATATTACCAAATGCTTCTAAGTATCCTTCAGGATGCCCGCCCGGCACACGGGTATTGTGTTTGGCGTAATTACCCAAATAACCACCGCCCGTGCGATATATTTGTGTGGGTTGATCTAACCATTTCACCAATAAGGTATTCGGTTCCTGCTGTACCCATTCTAATCCACCTTTTTCGCCATAGATCCTGATCTTAAGCGCATTTTCTTCACCTGCCGCTACCTGTGATGCCAGCAATGCGCCTGCCGCTCCATTATCAAATTTTAATAATACATTTCCATCATCGTCCAAAGGTCTGCCTTCCACCATAATATTCAGGTCTGCAGCCAGTTTGGTAATTTTTAAGCCGGTAATGTACTCCGCCAAATGAGCGGCGTGCGTTCCGATGTCGCCCATACAACCACTTTTGCCCGATTTGGAAGGATCAGTTCTCCAGGCTGCCTGCGCGTTACCTTCTCTTTCCGTAAGCCTGCTCAGCCATCCCTGGGGATACTCTACCCAAACTTTCCTTACTTTTCCGAGAACACCTTCTTTTATCATTTGCCTGGCCTGCTTAACCATAGGATAACCGGAGTAAGTATGCGTAAGACATAATATCAATCCTGTTTCAGCTACTTTTTTTTGCAGTTGTTTAGCTTCATCAAGTGTAAACGTCATGGGTTTTTCAATAACCACATGAAATCCTTTGCTTAAAGCAAGCATGGCAGGAGCAAAATGTGCGAAATTAGGCGTAACGATCGTTACAAAATCTATCCGCTTATCGGCCGGCATCTGGCTTTCTTTTTCCAGCATTTCCTCGTAAGTAAGATAGGTTCTGTCTTCCGGCAAAAACAGGGCTTTCCCCGAGTCTGTGGCTATTTCCGGCCGAATACTCAAAGCGCCGCATGATAATTCTATAAGTCCGTCCATGTTAGCGGCAATGCGGTGAACCGCACCGATGAAGGCATCCTTGCCTCCACCGATCATGCCCATTCGTAATTTTCTGTTCATGAAAAAAAAGATTAACGTATTAAAAAATCAGAAGAGGCTTTAAAAATAAAACATTTACATTTACTGCCAACTTGTTTTTTATTAAACATTCCCTAACTTAACCATTATTTTTATTATGGCTGATGCTTCATCACATCCCCGCAGGCGGGCTATTAAAAATATTGTTTTAGGCTCCCTCGCAATGGGCACGGCGCCCGGTGCGTTTGCCGGTAGTGCAGCTCAGGCAAAAGAACGGGAGGCTTATGTTATGAAAGGAAATATCAATCACTCCGTTTGCCGCTGGTGCTATGGCAGCATTCCCCTGGAGGAGTTTTGCATAGCGGTAAAGAAAATGGGTATTGCTGCTATTGATCTTGTTGGACCCAAAGATTGGCCGGTTTTACAAAAGCACGGGCTATACTCCTCCATGTGCAATGGCGCCGAAATTAACCTCGAAGACGGGTGGAATCATACGGAATTTCATCCCAGGCTTATAAAAAATTATTCGGAAATGATACCGCTCGTGGCCAAGGCGGGATATAAGCAACTGATCTGCTTTAGCGGCAGCCGCAGGAACTTAGATGATGAAACCGGTTGGAAAAACTGCGCCGGGGGATTGAAGCAGGTAGCGGGGATAGCCGAAAAATATAACGTAACCCTGGTAATGGAACTGCTCAACAGCAAGATAGACCATAAAGATTACCACTGCGATAAAACAGCATGGGGGGTGGAGCTGGCCAAACGTATAGGATCGGAAAATTTTAAGCTGCTCTATGATATTTATCATATGCAGATAGATGAAGGAGATGTGATCAGAACCATCAGGCAATACTATCCTTACCTTTCGCATTTTCATACAGGCGGCGTTCCGGGCAGAAGAGAAATTAATGAAACGCAGGAGCTGCATTACCCTGCTATTATGAAAGCTATTGTTGAGCTGGGATTTAAAGGATATGTTGCACAGGAATTTATTCCAACACCCAAAGATGCTGAAGGCCAATTGGCTTCCCTGCAGGAGGGCGTAAGCATCTGCGACGTATAAAATGCTACCGGTATTTTTTAATACACGAATACGCTTTAGAATTAAAAGCAGCGGTATGCTAAAACAATTGAAGTGTTTCCGGCAAACGCCGGTAATTGATTGAAGCATGCTTTTCATAAATATACTTATACAGTTAATTCTTAAAAATGATGTGCTATGCCCGATAACGTTTATGATGCTATTGTAATAGGCTCAGGAATCAGCGGCGGATGGGCCGCCAAAGAACTTACTGAAAAAGGACTGAAAGTGCTGATGCTGGAAAGAGGTCGCAATATTGAGCATGTAAAAGATTATGTAAATGCCAATAAAGATCCATGGGAGTTCCCGCACAGGGGCGGGCGTACACAACAGATGATCAAAGATTACCCTGTACTAAAGCGCGACTACCCATTGAATGAAACCAACTTAGATTACTGGTGCAGCGATAAAGACAATCCTTATACGGAAATAAAGCGCTTCGACTGGTTTCGCGGCTACCATGTGGGCGGCCGTTCGCTGATGTGGGGAAGGCAAAGCTACCGCCTGTCGGACCTTGATTTTGAAGCCAATGCAAAAGAAGGCATTGCCATAGACTGGCCGGTACGCTATAAGGAAATTGCACCATGGTACGACTATGCCGAAAGGTTTGCTGGAATCAGCGGCTCTAAAGAAGGATTACCTCAACTGCCGGACGGACAATTTCTTCCACCCATGGAAATGACCTGCGTGGAAAAAGATGTTGCTGCCCGTATCAGGGAAAAATTCGGCGGCAAACGGCATATGATCATAGGCCGTACAGCTAATATTACGGTGCCTTTTACCAACCAGGGAAGAGCCAGTTGCCAGTATCGCAACAAGTGCTGGCTGGGATGCCCTTATGGTGCATATTTCAGCACCCAATCGTCTACTTTGCCTGCGGCTATGAAAACCGGCAACCTTACGCTTCGCCCCTGGAGCATCGTTACTAAAATTTTATACGATAAAGACAAGAAAAAGGCAACTGGTGTTGAAGTTCTCGATGGCGAAAACAACAACACCTATACCTACAATGCAAAAATAATTTTCGTTAATGCTTCCGCATTAAACAGCGCATGGATATTAATGAATTCTGCCACCGATATATGGCCTGATGGTTTGGGCAGCAGCAGCGGTGAACTGGGGCATAATGTAATGGATCATCACCTGGGCGTAGGCGCCGGCGGGCAGGTAGAAGGTTATGAAGACCAGTATTATTTTGGAAGGCGCGCCAATGGCGTATACATTCCGCGTTACCGCAATTTCTTCGGAGATAAAAGAGATTACCTGCGTGGCTTTGGCTATCAGGGCGGCGGGAGCCGGGGCGGTTACAGCCGTTCGGCAGAAGAAATTTCTATTGGCGCCGGCCTTAAAGACGCGCTCATTGAGCCGGGAACCTGGACAATGGGTATAGGGGGCTTTGGAGAAACACTACCTTACCACGAAAACAGGATATATCTTGATAAAAATACGTATTCAGACAAGCTGGAACAGTTTAACGATCCTGTAACCGGTAAAGACCTGGGTATGCGCCCCGTGCCAGATAAAAATGGTAAACAGCGCTTGGATAAGTGGGGGCTCCCGGTGCTGGCTTTTGATGTAGAATACAAGGAGAACGAAAAGAAAATGCGCAAAGACATGTTAAACGATGCCATTGAAATGCTGGAAGCCGCAGGCGTTAAAAATGTAAAAGGGCGTGACGGCGATGGTACGCTGGGAAGGGGTATACATGAAATGGGTACAGCCCGTATGGGTAAAGACCCTAAAACATCGGTGCTGAATAAATGGAACCAGGTATGGGATGCACCTAATGTATTTGTTACCGATGGATCATTTATGACATCAGCCTCATGTGTAAATCCGTCGCTGGGTTATATGGCTTTTACAGCCCGGGCAGCAGACCATGCCGTGAGCGAATTGAAAAAAGGAAACCTTTAATATATCATGCCAAACGACAGCATCCATATTAACAACAAAGCCGTGGCGCAGAATACCTATGATGCTATAGTGGTAGGCTCCGGTATCAGCGGCGGATGGGCCGCCAAAGAGCTTTGTGAAAAAGGATTAAAAACCCTTGTGCTGGAAAGAGGAAGGAATGTTGAACACATTAAAGATTATACGGGCACTACGCTCAATCCCTGGGAACTGAAGCATCATGGCAGCCGTACACAGCAGGATAAAAAAGACAGCCCTATCCAAAGTAAATGCTACGCCTACAACGAGGTATCGAAGCATTTTTTTGTGAATGATGAGGAGAACCCTTACAGCCAGGTGAAGCCATTTGACTGGATAAGAGGTTACCACGTTGGCGGAAGATCGTTAACCTGGGGCAGGCAATGCTACCGCTGGAGTGATATAGACCTTGAAGCCAACGCCAAAGATGGTTATGGTGTGGACTGGCCCATCCGTTATAAAGATATAGCACCCTGGTACGATTATGTAGAACCCTTTGTAGGCATAAGCGGATCCGCAGAAGGGCTTCCGCAATTACCCGATGGAAAGTTTTTGCCTCCTATGGAAATGAACTGCTTAGAAAAGCATGTGGCGGAAAGGATCGAAAAAGAGTTTTCAGATGGCAGAAGAATGATCATTGGCAGGTCGGCCAACCACACCCAAAAAGTGGGCGACCGCGGTCCCTGCCAGTATAGAAATAAATGTCATGAAGGCTGCCCGTTCGGCGGCTATTTCAGCAGCAATTCGGCAACACTTCCCGCGGCAAAAAAAACGGGTAACCTTACACTGCGTCCTTTTTCTATTGTTACGGAAGTTATTTATGATAAAGAAAGCAAACGCGCCAAAGGGATCAGGATCATTGATGCCGAAACCCTGAAAACGGAAGAGTATTTTGCCAGGATCATATTCCTTAATGCATCTACTTTAGGTACGGCAACCATTTTACTTCATTCCACATCCGATGCTTTTCCAAATGGTTTGGGCAACAGCAGCGAACAGGTGGGCCATAATTTGATGGATCATCATTATGGCGTTGGCGCCAGCGGATCATTTGAAGGATTCCAGGATCAGTATATTTATGGCAGGCGGCCAAACGGTATTTATATACCACGCTTCCGCAATATCAGCGAAAAAACAAAACAAAACGATTATGTAAGGGGCTTTGGCTACCAGGGCAGCGCTTCCAGGGGAAGGCAATGGAGTGCCGATGGAGTAGGGGAGGAACTAAAAGATCAACTGCTTGAACCCGGCAACTGGAGCATGGGTATTGGCTCATGGGGAGAACATTTACCCTATTACGAAAATAAAGCAACGCTTAGTAAAGATAAAAAAGACAAATGGGGAATGCCCACGCTGGACATAGATTGCGAATTCAAAACCAATGAGCTGGCTATGCGTAAAGACATGATGAACAGTGCGGCGGAAATGCTCGAAAAAGCAGGGTTGAAAAATGTAAACACTTATGACAGCATGCCTGCGCCGGGTTTTTGTATTCATGAAATGGGCACCGCCCGGATGGGACGCGATCCCAAAACATCTGTTTTGAACGGCTTTAATCAAATGCACGAAGTAAAAAATGTATTTATTACCGATGGGGCCTGCATGGCATCCTCGGCCTGCCAGAATCCATCCATAACCTATATGGCATTAACGGCAAGAGCAGCGGATTATGCAGTGAAAGAGTTGAAAAAAGGGAATCTTTAATGTGGAAGTTTGAAAATGGGGATATGGTTGCAAGTTGCAGGGACACCAGGGGCTAAATCACAAGAACCAAATCACAAATCACAAATAAAATTCAAATGGAAAAACTCAAATCTGAAATCCAGGATGTACTGACCATTGACCACTGACTATTCAGCTATCCATCCTGTCGTTAGTAGTAACTCACCGGATAGCTGAATGCTGATAGCCGAGAGCTATACAAATAAATTATTTTTGATCCCTTAAAATATCAACTATGAACAGACGCGAAGCCTTATCGAGAGTAGCGCTTATACTGGGCGGCACCGTGGTGGGAGCCAATGTTTTTTTGGAAGGATGCAAACCCGGCGATAAAAGAACGGCAACCGCCGGAACCTTCAGTGACGCCGACATCGCTTACTTGGATGAGATAGCCGAAACCATTATACCCACTACCAGCACGCCCGGGGCCAAAGCCGCGGGAGCAGGAGCGTTTATGACCGTAATGGTGAACGATTGTTACGATGAAAAAGATCAGCAGGTGTTTTTTGAAGGCATGAAATTATTAAATGAAGCCAGCGACAAAAAGTTTGGCAAATCGTTTATGGATATTGATGCCGGAGAACGTAAAACATTGCTTACGGAAACAGATACGGAGGCGAAGGAATATATGGCTAAGAAAAAACCTGAAGATCCTAAACATTATTTTCGCATGATGAAGGAGCTTACCCTGCTGGGCTATTTTACATCAGAAATTGGAGCAACACAGGCACTGCGCTATGTTGCCGTGCCTGGGAAATACGAAGGCTGTGTACCTTATACAAAAGGCGACAGGGCGTGGGCGACTTAAGAAGTAATTTATGGTTTGTTGTTTATAGTTTGAAATTTTGGGTTACAGATGCCAGCAATGTTTGCTAAAATCCTCTGTAACCGGATTTAACATAAAAAGCGCTTAAGAGAAGTTTATTGAAATTTTGTATCAATAAACTTTTTCTTTTTATAGGGGTATTAAAAAACATGTCAGGAATTGCACTATTTGAGTATTATGCCTGATGAAAAGCAAAGTCTGCTTTCGCAGCAAAGGCTTAGATTTGATGATACAACATTTTAAAAACTATAGCGTTACACCTGCTATGCGAAAATGGTTTTATACAGCAACTATTGTGCTTCTTGGTTTTATAGCCTGCACCGGAAATAAAAAAATACCTGATGTTTCAAATATCAGGGTAAATCTGGAAGTACAACGGTTCGAACAGGATTTCTTTGCTATAGATACCAATAATATCGCGGCTGGCATATCGCGGCTGCAACAGCAATACCCCATTTTTTTGCCCGATTTTATTCAGCATATACTGGGGCTCTCCCTTACTGATGATGGAGGCAAATCTGATGCAGCCATTAAAATGTTCCTTCGTGATTACAGGTTGGTAAAAGATACGGCATCTAAAATATTCAGCAACTTTATTGCCATTGAAGATGAAGTGAAAAAAGGATTGCAGTTCACTAAATACTATTTCCCTGCCTATCATGCGCCTGAAAAACTCATTACTTTTATCGGCCCGCTCGATGCTATATTTGAAACGGGCCTCGGAAAAACCGGCGATGTAATTACACAGGACGCGCTTGCGGTTGGGTTACAACTTCACCTGGGTAAGAATGCCAGCTTATACCAGAGCCCGGTAGCACAATCGCTGTTTCCCCAATATGTTTCCCGCAAATTTGAACCGGCTTATATAGCGGTAAATTGCATGAAGAACATTATTGATGATATTTTTCCGGCCAGGGCTACAGACAAAACGTTATTAGACCTTACTATAGACAAGGGGAAAAGATTGTATGTATTAAACAAACTGCTGCCGCATGTGCCGGATACGTTAAAGATTGGCTATACAGCGGCGCAATTAAAAGGCTGTTATGCCAATGAAGGCCTGATTTGGAGTTTTTTGATCCAAAATGATTTAATTTATAACAGCGATCCGCTTAGAATTCAATCCTATATCGAAGAAGGCCCGCTTACGCAGGAATTGGGAGAAGGATCTCCGGGCAATATTTCCTTATTCACAGGATGGCAGATTATAAAAAAATACATGGAAAGATTTCCGGATACCGCTATTGATGACCTGTTACAACTTGATGCCAGGCAAATCCTGCAAGATTCAAAATATAAGCCACGCTAGAACCAACTGGACTAAATTTATTATACCCCTGCCTTCCGTATTACCTCCAGTGTTTTCCTGAATCCTGTTTCGGCAACTCTTTGAAGATCCTGCTTCCAGTATTCAGGATTGTACATTTCCAGCGACACACATCCTTTAAAGCCGGTTCCTTTTAAATCCCTTAAAATAGAGGTAAGCGGCAATATGCCATCGCCGGGATATACCCTGTGCTTATCCTCTAATTGCGCTAAGGCAGGAGTGGCCGGCGCATCGTTGAACTGGAAAATAGCGAATGCATCTCCTTTCATCAGCTTAATGCTTTCAAACCCACCTTCACTTATATACATATGGTATACATCCGGTATAACCATAGCTTTAGGATGATTGGCGTCTAAGGCAATACCCACGGCCTGCCCCAGTGTTTTCAGCGGAAAGAATTTTACAAAAACCAGGGCGGGTTGTATGTTATATTCTTTCAGGCCTATTTCAATAATATCCCGGTAACGGGCTGCCACCCATTTGCGGTCGAAATTTTCGCCAACGGTATTGGGAATGGTTTGAATATGCTGCGCACCAATATCCGATGCCATGCGCATACGGCGGCGGGTATCCTTGAGTGATGCATCAAATAATTCCTGTGTGGGTGGCAAAGCATTCCATAAGCCGATAACACTTGGTACAAATAAACCCAGGTCTCTGATCTGCTTGCCGAGATCTTTGAGGCTGCCTCCATTCTTTTCATATTCCGCAAGCTCACCATCCCAGGGCTCTATGGCATCGAAACCTGCTTTGGCGGCTATCTTTACCTTATCGGTAAGGGATGCCGGGCGTATAGTAGCCGTATCAAGGCAAATGGGCCAGGGACTTACTCCTTTCTGGTATCTTTTTTCTTTTTTTTGTGCAGCATCCTTCTCCGTAAAAGAAAGAAGCGATGCCGAACCTGCGGCTATGCCAGCAGCGGTTCCCAATCCGATAAAATTTCTGCGTTTCATTGATGTGATTAAAGTATGGGTAAGACCAATGTCGTATATGCCATGCTGTTAGTTAAACAGGGCGACTAAGCTACGAAAAAAATAAACGCAGGAATAAAAAAGCAGGCGGTAGTAAACAGTTGTTAATGATTGGCGGGCGTATGTACCTTCAATTCGCTGTGAAGGTGCTTTAATTGTTTAACATAGCGATAAATGCATCCATCACTCTCCTCACATCCTTTAATGTATTTTCATCTGTGATCTGCTGCCGGTCATTCATTTTTGTTTTAACAAAAGAGATGAGCAGTTGTGTGCTTTCGGTGATCCTTGCTTCAATTACCTGAAGCGTGGCTACTAACGAAGCGTGTGCTTTTTGCCCCAGCGAAGACGCCGTTATCGCAACTACGGGTTTGTTTGAAAAATCCGAGGAAGAAACGGTCCAGTCTAATAAGTTCTTCAAACTTCCCGGCACACCCATGGCATATTCCGGAGTACAGATCAGGATACCATTCGCTTCCTTTATTTGTTTGCGGAGATCCGTTACCTGAATGGACGGGTTTTCAGTATCATCGTCCGGGTTGAATTGCGGGAGGGTTAATAACCCATCGTAGACTTTTATGGATAGTTCATTTGAATATAATTTTTCGATGGCCTTTATAAGGTTAAGGTTGGAAGAGTGTTTCCTGGTACTGCCCGAAATGGCGAGAATGTTTTTTCCTGGCATCGTTTACAATGGTTAATGATCTGTTTTTTCTTTAGCGAATGAAATATCTAAGGATGATCAAAAGTATTTTAATGCACTAAAAGAGGCTGTCTCAAAAGGGCCGGTATAGAAGATATGCCACTAAGACACAAGGGCACAAAGCCCTGATTTTCAGGTTTTATTTTTTTTGTGTTTTCCTGACTGCTTCGTGGCAAAATATTACTTTTGAGACAGCCCCTTTATAATTTTAATATTTGTTTTACCATCCCAGCAACCAGGCAAATATCAGCGGCGCTACAATGGTAGCATCGCTTTCCACGATGAATTTCGGCGTATTGATATCTAATTTACCCCAGGTGATTTTTTCATTGGGCACTGCGCCGGAATAAGAGCCATAAGAGGTGGTAGAGTCGCTGATCTGGCAGAAATAGCTCCAGAAAGGCACATCGTGCCATTCTAAGTCCTGGTACATCATGGGCACCACGCATATAGGAAAATCGCCGGCAATGCCGCCGCCGATCTGGAAAAACCCAACGCCTTTACCGCCACTGTTAGCCCGGTACCATTCGGTAAGCCAAACCATGTATTCGATGCCGCTTTTCATGGTACCGGCTTTTAGCTCCTGTTTAATAATGTAGGATGCGAAAATATTGCCCATGGTGCTGTCTTCCCAGCCCGGCACAACAATAGGAATATTTTTTTGTGCAGCGGCCAGCATCCAGCTATTTTGCGGATCAATTTCATAATGCTCTTCCAGTACGCCGCTCAGCAACAGCTTGTACATGTATTCGTGCGGGAAATAACGTTCGCCTTTGGCATCCGCTTCCTTCCATATTTTTACGATATGTTTTTGTATCCTGCGAAAAGCCTCTTCTTCGGGAATGCAGGTGTCGGTTACGCGGTTGTAATGGTTTTCTAAAAGCTCCCATTCTTCCTGCGGGCTCAGGTCGCGGTAATGGGGTACGCGTTTGTAATGGCTGTGCGCCACCAGGTTCATGATATCTTCTTCTAAGTTAGCCCCGGTGCAGCTAATGATCTGCACTTTATCCTGCCTTATCATTTCGGCCAGCGAAAGTCCCAGTTCGGCGGTGCTCATGGCGCCGGCGAGGGTGATCATCATTTTACCGCCTTCTGATAAATGGGTTTCATATCCTTTAGCCGCATCCACCAGCGCGGCCGAATTAAAATGCCTGTAGTGATGTTGTATGAACTGCGATACGGGTCCTTTTTGCATAATAATAGCTTTATGGTATTGCCGGCAAAAATAGGATAATTAGGCGGGATGGGTTGGGGGATGATATCTCTTACGCAAGCTACCTTTATGTCAGCATTTTTCCATACCACCCTTCCGGTAATCCACCGTTAATCCCGGGATGACTATTTATTATATTGTTCTTTGCTTTGCTCATTGCTGCTTATCCTTCTTTATTGCTTTTGCTATTTTCTTTTCATCGCTTTCCAAGCGGCGTTCTACTTTTTTTACATCTTCATCGGGCGGTAAAGATTCTGGCTTTACGCCACGCTGTAATAAAATATCCCTTACGGCTTTGTTATTGTCTGTATGCTCTTTGCCTATCTGCTGGTCTCCCCTTAAATCTTTTTCTGTTACATTGTGCGTGGTGAGTTCATTGGCAAAGTCTTTGGCTTTAATGGTGAGGGTTGGTAAAAAATCAGCCAATGGTTTAGTAGCAGGCACTCCCAGCCTTCGCTTCATATCAGCAGTGGTAAAACCGCCAAAAAGCGCCTGGTCGCCTTTGGATTTGATGATGGCAAAACCTGCACTGTCCACGCCACGCTCAAACAATATACCGGATAACTTCTTTTCACTCTTTGTGAGTTTTTCTCTTGCCGTAACGCGATCAACTTCCAGCAACCTTTGCTCAATGATTTCCTGTTTGCGCGTTTGTACCGCAAAATAGGTTTGTGCAAATGCTACTGACGGCTTGGAAGAATCGCCGTTTTGCGCTACCAGATAACAGGCATATCGTGTAAGGGCTATATCATCAATTTCTCTTTGTGCACCTTTTGCCAGTTCGATCATTTTGCCGGTGCCGGCAAAATGATCGGAAGCCGCCACGCCGCTGCTTTCGCAGGCTGCCCTGGCTTTTTCAATTACTTTGAGGAAATTATCCCATTTGGTATACCCTAACACTTCCTGGAGCTCCCTTGCGCTCCAGCATTCAATGTCCTTATAATGGTAAGCAGCTTGTTCAAACTGTTGAAATAATGCTGCGATCTGTTCTTTTTTCATAATGATTAGCTTTATGTTTAATGTGAAAGTAAAGCCTCTATTGTTCAGCGTTCAAAAAACCGGCCGGGTACCGTCCCGCTCACAGCACTTACTGCTTTTACTCATCAAAAGGCTCACCGGGCAGGTGCTTCAGGTTCCTTTTAAGCCGTTCTTCATTAAAAGATCACTGTCTTATTTCCGCTCAGCATCACCCTGTCTTCCAGCACAAGCTTTAAGGCCTGCGCCAGCACCATTTTCTCTATGCCTTTGCCGGCCCTGGCCATTTCTGCTGCATTCTGCGAGTGGTCAACGGGAATAACGTTCTGGCATATAATAGGGCCTTCATCTAAATGATCATTAACAAAATGCGCGGTGGCGCCAATGATCTTTACCCCACGCTCGTAGGCCTGGCGGTATGGCTGCGCACCGATGAATGCCGGCAAAAAAGAGTGGTGGATGTTGATGATCTTTCCTTCATATTGTTGTACAAATGCAGGGGTGAGTATGCGCATATACCGGGCCAATACAATATAATCCGGTGCATAGCTGTTGATAGCACTGATCAGCAATTGTTCATGTTCCTCCCGGGAAAGCGCTTCGGCGGCAATATGATGATAGGGCAGGTTGAACCTTTCGGTAAAATCCTTTAACAGGTCATAATTGCTTATTACTGCGCCTATCTCCGCGTTCCATTCATTAAAATGATTGCGCATCAGCAGGTCGCCGAGGCAATGATTTTCCTTAGTAGCCAGTATAACCAGTTTCTTCTTCCGGTCGGGCACAACTTCTATCCGGCTGTTGCGTGGAAGCACTGCTGTTAATGCCTCCAGCAATACCCTTTGATCGGCTTCTCCTTCCGCTTCAGTGCGCATGAAGAAACGGTTGTTCGCTTCATCTACAAACTCCTTATTCTTTACAATATTCAACCCGTTTTCATATAATACGCGGGTGATCTTGTAGATCAGCCCCTTCTCATCGGTGCAATTCACCAATATGGTTCGTGATGTATTCATTTAATATGGTGGTAATGAGCTAAGGTATAGCTTAAAAACATTCTTGAAAAAATGACTTCAGGCGCCCCTTTTTATAAAAGCGGTAATTCACAAAGAGAAACAAAGTCATAAAACAGGGAAAGAATGCCCAGCCTGATCTTATTGGGTGAATACCCGAAATATTTTTTAAACGCTGTGGTAAAATGAGAAGCGTGTTTGTACCCCGCTATCCTGGCCACTTCGGCTATTTTTTTGTTGCCTGCTAATATCAGCGCTTTCGATTTTTCCATCCGCTCTTTTTGCAGGTAGCCGTAAATGGTAGTACCAAATACCTGCTTAAAGTTCTTTTTTAAATAGCAATCATTGGTACCTACCTGTTGCGCCAAGTCAATAATGGAGCAGGGCCGGGCAAGATTGGAAGCGATGATCTCCCGCGCCAGGTGCATTTTTTTTATATTCGCCTCACCCAGCTCTTCCGGTATATCGGCTGCAGGCTCCTGTTCATACTGCTCCAGTTGCAGCATCAGCAGCTCCATTACCTTCGACTTGATGAACAACCGCTTGTAATGACCTTTATGTTCGCACTGCAATACGGCATACAGCAGGGATAACATCCGGGGTGTAATAACAAGGTTTTCCGCACCTGCGGCCACCGGCTTATTATTTTTAACCGCCGCCTGCAGGATAGGGAAAAAAGGGTGTGTTTCGGGTAAGAATCTTTGAAAATAATCAGGTGTCAGGTTGATAACAAATACTTCACCATATTTTTCCGGCTCCCAGCGAATGATGGCGTCCTCACCGGGTATAAAAACAAGGGTGTGCTGGTTATGGGAGAGTGCAGCAAATACGCCATTATTCCTGCAGGCATAAGTGCTCCTGTTTTTAAGGGAAAAAACCATGCTCAGGTATGCGCCGCTGTTCCTGAGCAGTATTTCTTCCTTTTGTGGTAAAATGCTTTTATAGTGTGCAAAATGGAGGATACCCGGGATCAGGATTTCGGTGCAATAGTCTACATCAGGATTTATTTGAAAAGGATCTCTCCGTTCTATAATAGCGCCGTCCTTTAATGTGAAAAGGTCGGAATACGCGATACTTACAGGCTGGTGAAACCTGCACATGGGAACCGGGGGCGGAGGAGATGACATGATGCTCATGAGATTCAGAAAATACGATAAAACAGTAGAATACTATACCTGCTTTGCGCAAGTATAATGGTACACGGTTACAAATTTGTCACAATAAAGTAAAACCCGTTTACGAATTCCGTAAAATCTTTGCTGGGAGCGGATTTGAAAGTATTTTTCTCCCTGATGCGTTATTTGTTTTCCCGCATATGATATTGCTTCAAAAGAACTTTGTGGTCAAATTAATATTTACAGTATAGTTAAAAATTTGACCAGCAATGTTTAAGAGACCCGTTTTTTTGATTATTTTATTACTCACCATTCATGTGCTGCAGGCGCAGCAGCGTACTATAAAAGGAATAATAACCGATGGCGCTTCCGGGCAGCCCGTGCAGGAAGCCAGTATTGTTGTTAAAGGAAGTGCCCTTTCCGTATTAACGGATGCAGAAGGAAAATTTGCCATTAATGTGCGGAGCGGGCAAATATTAAGCATATCGCATATATCTTATTCGGTAACGGAAGTGCCGGTGGATCACAATACGGGCGATATATATATTTCCCTTGAATCTGTTACCAGGCAGCTTTCTGAAGTGGTAGTTACCGGTGTGCTGGGCATTAAGCGTGCAGCACGCGAGCTGGCAACCTCCAGCCAGGAAGTGAATAACGCGGAGCTTACACAGGGAAAACCTGTTAATCCTATACTGGGATTAGCCGGAAAAGTAGCCGGACTGCGCATTAACATGTTCGACAGCAAGGTTGATCCGGATGTGCAGGTTAACCTGCGCGGCATCCGTTCACACAGCGGCGACAATTCACCCCTGTACGTTGTGGATGGCGTACCCATTCCCGACATCAACCGGATTAACCCCAATGATATTGAAAGCATTAATGTGCTTAAAGGGGCCAATGCCGCGGCTGTTTACGGCTCGGAAGGCGTTAATGGTGTACTGATGATAACAACCAAAAAAGGACGTGCGGGCCGCCAGAAAATTGCGGTATCCAATACCACTTTGTTTGAATCTGTTACACAGTTGCCTGAGCAGCAAACCATATATGGTAATGGCGTTAACGGCGTGTACAATCCAACAGAATACCGCTCCTGGGGTCCGGCATACGATGGCAGCATGAAACCGGTGGGAGCCGTGCTGCCCGATGGCAGCCAGTGGGAATTGCCTTATACTGCGGATAAAGACAGCCGGAAAGCGTTTTTCAATACCGGAATTACCACGCAAACAGACGTCTCGCTTTCGGGTGGCGACGACATTTCAACTTTTTTCCTTTCGGCTCAAAACGTATCAGCCAAAGGTATCATTGAAGGAGATAAAAACTCGAGAACAGGCGCCCGTTTCAATGCTTCCAGGAAATTTGGCAAGCTCACCGCATTATTTAATTTAAATTATGTGTATAACCGAAATGATGTAACGCCCAGCGAACCCTGGTCAACTGTATACAGGCATCCGGCGCATCTTTCCTATGATGCAGTACGCGATTGGGAAAATACACCTTACGCCAATCCCAATTACTGGTACAGCACCAACCAGCCCAACCCCTATTTTAATGCAGCCAACCAGCGAACCCTAACCAACCAGCAAACCCTTAATGCCAATATTGAGCTGAACTATGCATTCGCATCGTGGTTCAATGCCATTTACCGGGTGGGGGTATATAACCGCAACGCACAAACGGGATCTACAACGGGTAAATTCACCTACACCACGCCCGGGCGCACCCATATTCCGGGAAGCGTAAGTGACGGTGCAGATGATTTTCGCAGGATCAACAGCGACCTCATACTGAATTTTAATAAAGATTTCGGTAAGTTTTCCACCCGCCTGCTGGTAGGTAATAACCTTAGGGCCGATGATACGAAGTCTTCGCTGGTAAGCGCATCGGCACTGGTGGTTCCGGGCCTGTTCAATCCCGGCAACCGTACCGGCCAACTGGGGGGAAGCGCTTCCACCACGCAATACCGGCAAACCGCTGTATATGGCGAATTTACTGCCGGTTACAATAACTATTTATATGTAACCCTTACCGGAAGACAGGAGTGGGTATCGGTGCTCAGCCCCGATAACCGGTCTTATTTCTACCCCGGCGTTGGCGCTACCTTTGTTTTCAGCGATGCTATCCATGCGCTGAGAAACAACAGCATCCTTTCATTTGGTAAGCTATTCGCGTCTTACAACAGAACGGGAAATGTAAACGGCATATCGCCCTATGCGCTTAACAATACTTACAGTCAAACCAACGGCTTTCCTTTTGGAACCCTGCCGGGCTTTTCACTGGGTACCAACTATCCCAACTTCAACATGAAACCTGAATTCGTTACTTCTTACGAAGCGGGTACCCAACTGGGCTTTTTCAATAACCGTCTGAATGTAGATTTAACTTATGCGTATTCCCTGTCTACGGATGGAATCATACAAACAGATATTCCGGGCTCAACGGGCTATGCAACAGCGTTGGTGAACGCGTTTGAAGTAAGCAATAATATTTATGAAGCAGGCATTAACGGGGATGTGATCCGTAACCGCGCTATGAAATGGAACGTAGGTGTAACCTTATACTACATGGATAATAAGGTAACAAAAATATACGGGGAGCTCGATGCGCTGCATACCTTCCGGCAGAACTATGTGGTGCTGGGACAGCCATATAACACTTTCATGTTTTACGATTACAGGCGTGATCCTAACGGTAATATCATCGTAAATGGCGCTACGGGCTTACCCGTAAGCACCACCGAACTGTACAATGCAGGAACCGGAACGCCACCCTGGCAGATGGGTTTACATACCAGCTTTGATTTTAAAGGGTTTCATATCGGAATGCAGTTCGACTACCGGTTAGGCGCGGTAATGTACAGCGAGGCAGCCAACCGTATGATACAGGATGGCACCAGCCCGCTTACCACAGCCTATAATCGCGAGCCTTTTGTTATTCCCGGCTCCGTGGTGGAAACCGAAGCCGGTAAATATGTGGCTAATACCACAGCAGTAGCGGGAGACAGGGCATACTTTACCTCTTATGTTTCCCCGGTTCAATCCACCTATGCTGTGAGCGCTAACTTTTTTAAGCTGCGCGAGCTGCAGATAGGATATAAGCTTCCCGCAGGCTTGCTGGCACGCCAGGGTATCATTAAACAGGCGGGCGTTGCTTTAATTGGCCGTAACCTGTTTTCTATATGGCATACCGATAACATTTACAACGATCCCGAATTTGTATATGCAGGCGGCAGCAGCGAAGGATACCTGAGCTGGAGACATCTTCCTCCCACGCGTATGATTGGTTTTAGCTTAAATGTTGGCTTTTAGCAGAATGACGGTCACTTAAAATATTTAAAAGAAGAAGAAATGAAAAAGTTTATAACATATATCACTGCGGTTATTGTAACAGCCGCACTGGCTTCCTGTTCCAAATTCCTGGATGTAAATGAAAACCCCAACGCGCCGTCTGATGTGCCGGTAGAACAGATACTGCCCAATGTGCTGGTGAGTTCCGTAAATATTGAGATCATAGGGATCTCCAACTCTCCCGGTGTAAGCGGATCACTGAATCAACTGGGTTCGGTTTGGGGCGGTTACTGGGCTAAGGCTACCGATGGCCCGTCTGCAGCTTCTTTGTTCTTGCTGGAAGAAACCTACGCCGTAGAAGCGATGGCATCCGACCGTGATGGAAGGAATTTTTGGGAAGATATTTATAAGATACTCACCAATTACAGGAATATAGAAACCAAAGCAAGCCAGGAAGGCCACCTGGCGTATGCCGGGGTGGCTAAAATTATGCAGGGCTGGCATTTTATGCGTTTGGTAGATTTATACAACAATGTACCTTTTGAGGAAGCATTGCAGGGAACAGATAATGCCACCCCGGCTTTTGAAGACGGACAAACGGTGTATGAAAAATCTGTTAACCTGATCACTAACGGTATAGCGGATATTAAAAATGCCACTCCCCTTTCAAAGCATCCTGCCGCAGACGACATCCTGTTTAAAGGCGACATGGCCCGCTGGATAAAATTTGCGAATACGGTTAAATTAAGAGCCCTGCTTCGCCAAAGTCAAACAGGTAATGCTAACTATATTGATGCCGAGCTTGCTAAAATAGCGGCAGAAGGAAGCGGCTTTTTGAGCGTGGGAGAAAGTGCACAGGTAAATCCCGGTTATACAGATGGTACCGCCGGGTTACAAAACCCGCTTTGGGAAACCTATTACCGTACTGCTGTTGGCGCTTTAACCCCCGCTTATAATACCATTCGCCCAACAGCATTTTTGGTTAGCGAATATAAGCGGTTGAATGACCCCCGCCTGGAAAAATTATATGCCAGGGCGCAGGCAACCGGCGAATATACAGGCGTGCCTTTAGGTACGGAAGATGGGGCATTTTCGATGGCAAATACTTCACCCTTTCTTGGCCCCCAGGAAAATGGCGGACAGCCTGGTGCATTGTTTAAGCGTTCTACCCAGTCGTCTGTATTGTTAGGTTCTTTTGAAAGCCTTTTTTTACAGGCGGAAGCCGCGGAAAGGGGCTGGATAAGCGGCAATACAAAGGATTTTTACAACCTTGGAGTGCAGGAATCTTTGAAATACATGGAGGCCGTGGCCGGATACGCTGACTATATTATACAGAACGAAGTAGATCTTGACCAGGCAGCCGATAAAATAGAAAGGATCATAGAACAGAAATGGCTTTCGCTGAACACCATTAACGGTTTTGAAGCATGGAATGATTATCGCAGGCTGGGTATACCGGCTATACCGCAATCGTTACGAAGCCCCAGTGCTGATCCGGCTTACCGTCCGCTAAGGCTTACTTACCGCAAGTCTGAACTTACCGGTAACGGGGAAGAAGTGGCAAAGCAGGGTAATATAGATCCGTTCACCGCTTCCGTTTTTTGGGATAAATAAACGATAAGAACACACAAAAACCCGGATTTTAACGATTTCAAATGAAGAATTTCCGCTTTTTGTAAATTTCCGGGAAAGCAAATCTTTATTTTCCGCTTTTGGGAATTTATCCTTTATATCAAACAACAATAACGCCCATGGCACTGCCGAAGAAAAAGAAAACAACCTGGCAAAAAGTACGCAAATTATTCAATGATATTCACCTCTGGCTGGGGCTTGGCAGTGGGCTGATCGTAATTGTGATTTGTTTCAGCGGCACCGCATACGTGTATAATACCGAACTAACGGAAATGGCCGCACCCCATTTATATGAAGTAAAACAGGTAGCGGGTGCGGAACGCATTGCACCCGAGCAACTGGTAGGAAAAGTGCAGCAGGTGTCGGGAGGTAAAGTAACTGCGGTAAACATACCTGCCGACCCCGGGAGAACATACCAGTTTAATGTAAGAACGAAAGATGATAAATCGCGTTTCGGCACTACTTATATGGTTGATCCCTATTCAGGAGAGATCGTGGGAAATTCGCTTGAAAAAAACGGCACCAAGGAATTCATGAGCACCATGTTCAGTCTGCACCGCTGGCTGCTGCTCGATAAAGTGGAGCAGCCGATTTTGAGCAGCATGACCAACAGGGAACTGGGAAGCAAAATATCCGGGTGGACTACCATCATTTTTACAGTAGGCTGTATAACCGGTTTGATCATATGGTTCCCGCAAAAAGTGAGAACATGGCGGCAGGGATTAAAAATAAAGCTTACCGGCAACTGGAAACGCATTAACCACGACCTGCACAATACACTCGCCTTTTATTCGCTCATTTTTTTATTGGTGATGGGGCTTACCGGCCCGCAGTGGTCATTTGAATGGTACAGGGATGGCTTGCAAAAAACACTGGGAACATACAAACCAAAGCCACAGGGAGCGGAAGGTAAAGCAGGTGAATCTGGCGGAAAGTCACAAAGCAGGGAAGCCGGTACAGAAAGGAAAGAAGAAAGCGAAAATAAAACCCGGGGAACAGCCGCGGCTAACCGGGGTAGTGGAGAAAAGAAGGGTGAAGCAGAAAAAAGCCAGTCATCCAAAGTATCAGCCGGCACAAGCGCGTCGCCTGTTGAAGATGAACAGGAACCATTAAGCATTACGGCGTATGTAGCAGCAGCCAGCAAGCTGTTGCCCTATAAAGGAAACTATATGGTAAACCTGCCGGCGGATGCAAAAGCCCCGGTATCCGTTAGTAAAACAAGAGTGGGCTTTTTTGCACCGGCAGCAGGCGACAGGCTAACCCTGGATCAATACACAGCGGCTGCCGTTAAAGTAGATATTTTCAGGGACAAACCTTTTAATGAGCGAATTGCAGGTTCCATAAAAGCGCTGCATGTAGGCAATGTATATGGCGGGTTTAGCAAGCTGCTCTATTTCATTGCCTGTTTGGTTGCCACTACCCTGCCCGTAACAGGTACCCTCATCTGGCTTAACAAGCTGAAGAAAAAAAGAAAAAGGAAACCACTGGCCGTTCAGCCTGCAAAAGAACCAGCATTTAATTCAGGTATATTAAGGAATGCGTAATAACAGCTCACCTGCTGCCGGTTATAGTAATCGTATGGCGCAGGCTGTTGAATCCTGTATGCGGCTCCCACATGCTTTGGTTGGCCAGTTGCATGCTGTATTCGGGTCTTTTGGAAAGCGTGGGATAAGCATCAGGAAGGTTCAGCAATAGGGCATACCGCCCGGCGGGAATTTTAACAGGGAGCTGTATGATCTCTTTCCATGCAATATCGCCCGGAAACCAGAATCGTATATCTGCCTTACATGGAAGGATAAAAATTTTCCCGGTTTCCATATTGCGTAATACCAGTTCAACCCTGCGGGGATTAAAAGGAGCAGCATACCCCCGGTTAACGAGACTAACGGAAAAAGCAAATGGTTCGCCCGCTTTGGCGGCAGCGGGAAACAGTGCATCCTTCAAAACAAAACGGTAGCCGAGCCTTTTTTTAATGCTGCCCATGCAACCCATCGAATCCCAGTCGTTGTTTACTTTATTGTTGTAACCCGTATTAAGATAACTGTAATGCATAGCCGCCATTTCCTGCTCCGCATGCCCGGCAGGAGCGCAGTCGTTCTGCGGACTAAAAGCATCATCACAGGTTTCGCCACCTACCGGCCCGTAGCGGCTGTCGGCTTCAAAATATTCTCGCATGATCTCATTTGCAGGTTTTTTGGGAGTGGATGAGCTGCCATAATCGTAGTACGTGCCATAATCATCGGCGCTTGCTAAAAAGCAATCGTTGTGAAAACCTATTCTTGCTTCATCCGTTTCGCTATATGCTTTTTCACGGCTCAGGGGTTTTGAATCGGTAGACGCTGAAGGTCCGTATACAAACTTCTGTTTCATTTGTGGTGTACGCACCTGTACCATCCTGTTTTTGGGCAGTGCATTCAGCAGGGCTTTGAGTATATCATTCCTGTCGTGCCAGTTGCTGTCTAATATCCTGCCGGCGCCGTTTTCCGACGCATCGCCAAAATAGTCGGTATAATAATTTTCTCCCCATATGCCAATAAAGCCCTGTTGCACCACAGCAATGATATCCGCATTCCTTTGCAGCAATGGTTTTAGCTGTGAGAGGTGTTGTAATACAATGGCTTTGGGTGCATCGCCATAAGGCGGGCAAATACCTTCCTTATCGGCGCAGCCATCCGAATGTACTTTATTGATATAGGAAAAACGGAGGATCATTTTCAAGCCGGCTTTTCTTACAATAGCCAAATCATTTTCCAAAGCCTTCAGAAAATCCTCATCCAGGGGCCGGTCAACAAACTTATCCAATATGTAATAGCGGAACAGCAGCGTTGAATAAACTGCGTAACTGGCGCTGCCATGCTTTTGCTCCGCTTTCCTGTAGGAAATGAGCCGCTCCCCATTCAGCGGAACAAAGTTGCCCGCGTGTGTTTGTGAAGGAATATAAAAGCCTCTTTCGGGGTTGGGAAAATCATTACTGTTTTCGGTATAGCTGATCGTTACAGGCTGTGCATACAGCCATTGAAAGCTAATAATAAAATAAACACAAAGCAGGATAGACAGGAAACTTCTCATGGAGACGCTTAATTAATGCTATTAAAAATACGGCTTCCCGTACATTTTACTCTTGATATTATGGAATTGCCACCGAATGTTTTTTAAAAACCCTTTGCGGATTGATAAATAATTTATTATCTTAAACTACCCGTTCCCGCCGTTTCATTATTTACAGCTAACACCTAAAATGCTAACCATGAAAGTGCACACAGTTTACCTGCTGTTCCTGTGCTGCTTATTGAGCAATCCCTCCTTTGCACAGGATTATTTTTACAATAACCGTTATTACGAAAGCGATTTTCTTTTTGAAGGAGGACTGTCGCTTGGCGCTATCAACTGCCTCACAGATATAGGCGGCAGACCCGGTAATGGTAAAAAATTCCTGAAAGACCTCAACTGGCAAAACACCCGAATGAGCGGCGGAATTTTTGTGAGCTTTACCTATAGGTATGCCCTTGGCGCACGGCTGGAATTTAACATGGGTAACATTATGGCGTACGACAGCATTCTAAAAAATGATCCTTCCGAAGCGCGCAATCGCTACCGCCGTAACCTTCATTTTAAAAGCCGTATTACTGAGCTGCTGCTGCTTGCCGAATTGCACCCGCTGATGTTATTCCCTGCAAAAAATAAAGCGAATGTATCGCCCTATTTAGTTGGAGGTACAGGCTTGTTTATTTTTGATCCGCGGGCCTGTCTGAACGGCGAATGGGTTTCACTGAATACAATCCATACAGAGGGACAGGGCTTTGAAGAATACCCGGAAAGAAAGGTATACAAACTCACCCAACTGAATTTTCCAGTGGGAGCCGGTATACAATTCGAATGCTCAGCCTTACTGAATCTCCGGATCGAAATATTGCATCGCATTACCCGAACGGATTATTTGGATGATGTGAGCACGAGGTATATTGATCCTGATTTATTTCAAAAATATCTTTCTCCTTACCAGGCAGCATATGCCCTGCAATTGCACGACAGGCAAAAAGAAATTGATCCTTCCGCTACAACAATACCCAATGCCATAAGAGGCAACAACAGCAGGAACGATTCCTATTTTACCGTGCAGTGTAAGCTAAGCCTGATCATAGGGCGCGAAAGAAGATAAAGTGATGGAGACGCGTAGTGCCACTAAGCCACTAAAGCACTAAGTCGCACCAGGTTGTTTTGTGAATCTTTGTGTCTTCGTGACTTTGTGGCAAGTAACAAAGCAAAGCCACCAATAAAAACCTCATAAAAACATAAAACTTATGGAATATTTACCACTGACCAAAGAAGAAGAAACAATCGGAAAAGCTATCGTAAATGCTGCTTTCAAAATCCACACAGCGCTGGGCCCCGGTTTACTTGAGAAGGTTTATGAAATATGCATGGTTCATGAACTTACTAAAAACGGCTTTCATGTGCAGCGCCAGGTATATATACCTATTGTTTATGATGGAATGGTTTTCAATGAAGGACTGAGATTAGATTTGCTGGTGGACGATTTAGTCATAGCAGAATTAAAAGCGATAGAAACTGTAAATCCTGTTTGGCAGGCGCAAATAATAAGTCATTTAAAAATGACCCGACTCAGACTTGGATACCTTATAAATTTTACTGTTCCAATGATTAAAAACGGTATAAAAAGGTATAGAGTATAATTAAACTACGGCTACGTTAAAATTAACCTTGTGTTTTCGGGACAAGTAATAAAGGCATGCCACTAAGACACTAAGCGCACCAAGCAGCACCAAATTGTTTTGTGAATCTTTGTGTCCTCGTGCCTTCGTGGCAGGTAATAAACGAATGCCACTAAGCCACTAAGTCACTAAGGCGCACCAGGATGTTTTGTGAACCTTCGTGTCCTCGTGCCTTCGTGGCAAACAACGAAGGATACTAGATTTCAAACAAAATTCTTAACTTCATTGCTATAGCCAATGCAATCCACCTTTTCAGTCTAACGGAAAAAAGTCACCTCCGACAATAACTCAACAATTGTTTTACCACCCAAAAAGATACCATGGATTCGCGCAGAGATTTTATTAAGAAATCCGTTTTATTATCCGGCGCCGCCGGTTTTTCCAGTTTACTTCCAGCCTCGGTACAGCGGGCATTCGCTATTGATCCGCCCGCAGGCAGCACCTATCTTGACGCAGAACATATTGTTATCCTTATGCAGGAAAACAGGTCTTTCGATCATTGCTTCGGCAGCCTGCAGGGCGTTAGGGGATTTAATGACCCGAGAGCGATAGCCTTGCCCGATAAAAAACCGGTTTGGCTGCAAACCAATGAAAAAGGAGAAACCTATGCGCCCTTCCGGCTGGATATTAAAGATACCAAAGTAACCTGGATGGGCGACCTGCCGCATTCGCGCCCCAGCCAGGTGGATGCGTACAATGGAGGTAAATATGATAAATGGCTAACCGCTAAACGGTCGGGGAATAAAAAATATTCCGGTATGCCGCTAACGCTTGGCTATTATAACAGAACCGATCTGCCATTTAACTATGGTATGGCCGACGCGTTTACGGTTTGCGACCAGCATTTCTCATCTGCCATGACGAGCACAACGCCTAACCGTTCTTTTTTCTGGACGGGTAAGGTCAGTCATGAACAGGATGGTGTTATGCAGGCCAATATGCGCAACGAAAATTACAGCTATGCTAAAATGCCCTGGAAAGCTTTTCCTGAGCTGTTGGAAGAAAATGATATTGCCTGGAAGTTTTACCAGAACGAAATAAGCTGTGGCGGCGGGTTTAAAGGAGAAGAAAGATCATGGCTGGCTAACTTCGGATGTAACCTGTTAGAGTTTTTCGCGGCCTTTAATGTGAAATTTTCTCCGCGCTATATACAAAACCTGCAGAAGCTGGCAGATGAATTGCCCGGTGAAATCAATAAGCTGCAGGAAGAAAGCCCGTCAACGGATGAAGCCGCTAAAAAAATACAAACGGAGGTTGCAAAAAAGCAGGAAGTATTAGATAATGCAAAGCAGGAACTGAACAAATGGAATAAGGAAACGTTTGAAAAATTACCTGAGAAAGAAAAAGCATTGTACCGCAACGCGTTTGTAGTAAACAGTGGCGATCCTTCTTATCATAATATTACTACCCTGCAATATAAAGAAGGAAACGACGAACGTGAACTTACCGTGCCTGCAGGAGATGTGCTGCACCAGTTCAGGAAAGATGTAAATGAAGGGAAGCTGCCAACGGTATCGTGGCTGGCCAGCCCGCAGAATTTTTCCGATCACCCCAGCGCGCCGTGGTATGGGGCATGGTATGTATCTGAAATATTAGATATCCTCACTAAAAATCCTGAAGTGTGGAAGAAAACCATTTTTATTTTAACCTACGATGAAAATGACGGCTACTTCGATCATGTACCACCGTTCTCTGTGCCGGATAATAACAAACCGGAAACCGGTAAATGTTCTGCCGGCATTGATACGGAGATAGAGCACGTTCGTATGGAAAGCGAGCGTAAGCTGGGCGTAGCAGCCAAACAGGCCCGCGAAGCGCCCATAGGGCTCGGCTTTCGCGTACCCATGATCATCGCTTCTCCCTGGAGCCGTGGCGGCAAGGTTTGTTCAGCAGTGTATGATCATACGTCTACCCTTCAGTTCCTGGAAACATTTGTAAACAAAAAGTTTAACAAAAGCATCAGGCTTGATAATATCAGCCGGTGGCGACGCACCATTTGCGGTGATCTTACGGAAGCCTTCAGTCCATTTAACGGCAACAAAGTAGATAAAGTTCCTTTTCTTAAACGCGATACCTTTGTAGCAACTATTTATAACGCGAAATTCAAGGAAGAACCATCGGGATACCAGCAGTTTTCGGCGAAAGAGATTGATGCTGTGATACAGGATCCTGTTGGCGCTGCTTTATTACCCGAACAGGAAGCGGGCATTCGCCCATCGAGCGCTTTGCCTTATGAGCTGTATGCGGATAGTAAAATGAACGCCGGTAACAAGGAGGTAGCGTTTCAATTGAAAGCGGGCAATGAATTTTTTGGAACAGGAGCTGCGGGATCACCATTTACAGTATATGCCCCGGGTATATTTACCGATGAGAAAGGCGTTGCTGAAGCTGCAAGAAACTGGTCTTTTGCAGTTTCGGCCGGCGATACCCTGAGCTATAGCTGGCCGGTAGCAGCTTTTGAGCATAAGCATTATCATCTGCGCTTGTATGGCCCTAACGGCTTTTACCGCGAGTGCATGGGAAATGACGAAGACCCCCTGCTGGAAGTGAATTGCCTTTACGAAACGGGAGGAAGGAATAAAAAGCCTACAGGCAATATCATGCTTGGCATAACCAATGCTGATCCTTTAAAGCCTTTGCATATTGAGATCAGGGATAATGCTTACGGAAAGAAAACGATAAAAAAGACGCTCACCCTGGCCACCGCTGAAAACATTGTACTTAATCTTAAAAGCAGCTATGGCTGGTACGATTTCAGTATTAAGGCGGCCGGTTTTGATGATTTTGAAAAACGCTATACCGGAAGGGTTGAAACGGGTAACGAAAGCTTCACCGACCCTTTCATGGGTAGAGTAACAGGGTAAACATCATGAAGGATACTAATTCCTGCATCTACGGGAAATATGCGACCGTTTATTTTCCCGGTCGTACAAAACCGCTAAAGCTAATGGATGACCTGTTTGTCATTTGCACATTTAGCTGTGCGGTGCCGTTTTCATACAAAGTAAAATCGCAGGACTGTACTTCCCGGTAATCTTTAGGAACAACGGTAATATTCCATCTGCCTTTATCATTGTTCGTTTTGCTGAAACTAAAGTCTGTGGTTTTAAAATTCAAAGGGCTTGTGGTTTCACCAATGGTTGCTGAATAGGCCCGGCCAAAGTAAGGAAGGTAAAACAGGAGGGTATCCTTTCGGCATGCCACCTCATAGCCACCTGTCAGATTTCGTGAGCGTCCGCGCTGTGGCAGGGCCTGGTTAGCGCTGAAGACCCAGTTATCTGCAGCAACGGCCGCTGCGATGGCTTCATCAGAAGCTGCACCGGTGGCAGCATGTTTAGCAGGAGAACAGCCGGCATGTATAAAAACAAACAGCACGCCTGTAAATAAGCAGCAGCGCAGCAGTGAATTAAATTGTTGTTTCATATGCATAGGTTTAAAAAAGTGCGGGGATCTTCCTTGCTAAAGTTACAGGATAGCTGGTAAAACAGGTAAGGAGTGTATACTATTTTTAAATAGGGTTCCCGCAATATTTGAGTTACAATAACAGGCTTCACATCCTGCTTGTCGTTGAAGTCCTTTAAAAAGATATGAAAAAATAATTTTTACCTGGCCTTCCGCTACTGCGGAATTTTTTCCACCAGAACTTCGTTTCCTGCTTTGTTGTAATACGTGCAGGTCATTTTGCCGAGACTGACGAACCATTTTTCGATACCTGTTTCCGCGCAATGATGGCAAAACGTAAAGTAATCAGTTGCTCCCTGCTGATGGATCTTGAGGTAATGTTCAAATTTTGCTTTGTTACTGGTACCGGCAACAGCCAGGTTTGCATACATGGCTGTTGAGGAAGTGTGAAAATCATTGTCCCCGAAATATTCAGTATGACTGTCCTTCACCCATGTTTCAAAAGCGGTTACGCCCAGTTGTTTGATTTCCTGAATGTATTTTGGAAAATCTGCTCCTGATTTCACCTTTTCGTGTGCTGCTTTAATTTGCTCTGCTGTAAACACGGTCCCGGAATTTTATGGTTAAGCGGTTGGTTGAATTATAGCGCAAATGAGTTTTTGGTATAAGTGAATAAGCTCAATACCATCCTCTTTTCCTGAAAAGATATAGCATGATCAGCGGAATAAACAGCATGGCGCCTACCGAAATATAAAAGCCCCATTTATTATGCAGCAGGGGAATCGCTTCGAAGTTCATACCAAAAATGCCACCGATAACCGTTGCCGGCGCCATCAGGCAGGTTACTATGGCCATTACTTTCATTACTTCATTCATACGCAGGTTTACGTTGTTAATGTAAATATCCTGCATGCTCATCATCATATCGCGGTAGTTCTCCGTAAAATCGTATGCCTGCACAATATGATCGTAAACATCTTTAAAATATTTGGTCGTACGATCATCCAGCAAATCACTTTCGCTCCGTATAAAACCGTTGATCAGCTCCCGCACGGGAGCGATATTACGTTTAAGCACGATTAATTCCTTACGCAAATGATTGATATGCGCCAGCGACCGGGTATTGCTGCGGCGTATCACCTCTTCTTCCAGCAGTTCAATTTGTTCGCCCAACCTTTCCATCACAATAAAGTAATTATCCACGATCATGTCGAGCATAGAATAGCAGAGATAATCCGCTGTTCTTTGCCTGATCTTGCTGTTCGCCATTTTTAATTTGTGCCGCATAGGGTCAAATACATCACGGGAGCCGTCTTCCTGGAAGGAAATAACGAAATCTTTACCGAGGGCAATACTGATCTGCTCCGTTTCCACGGTTCTGGTTGTTTCATTAAAATAGAGCATGTTAAGCAGGCAGAACAAAATACCTTCCACATCATCCATCTTGGGGCGTTGCCCTATGCTCAGGATGTCTTCTGTAAGCAGGGCATGAATGCCAAACGTATTGCAAATGGTTTCTACATCCTGCTTCCGTAACCCGTCAATATTGATCCAGGTAATACGATCATTGTTTTTGAAAGCAACACAGTCTGCTACATTTTCCAGGGTACGTTCTTCATAATGATCCGCGTTGTAATCATACACGAATAACTTTACATCTTCCGCCTCTTCCCTAACGGGAAGTATGGTAGGATTATAATGAAACAGTTCTCTCGTGCGCTGCGTACCAAACAGTGAGGCCAGCGGCAAATAACGTAAATATTTGTTTTTTACCATCAGGTGTTGTTTAATGAGCGGTATACCGGTAGCCCGACGTTAAAAATGATATAGGAAGTTTTAGAATAACTGTCCCCTTTGGGGAATAATAGAAGCCTTATAGCGTTTTATGCCACGAATGCACGAATTAGTATAGTTTTACCGAAAGCCCGATTAATAATTCGTGCATTCGTGGCGTATAAATCCCAATGCCGGATAGTTATTAATAATTTTAGCCCCTGCCTCCTTTTTCTATTTTAAGCGTGCTTTCAATAGTAACAATATCCCGGTCAAGTAAATACAAACCGCCTTTGTCGTCACCAATGAGCTTCAGCTTATCAATTACTCTTCTGGCAAGCGCTTCTTCTTCTATCTGCTCGCTTACATACCATTGCAGGAAATTATGCGTGGTGTAGTCTTTTTCTTTGAGGCAGATGTCTACCAGCTTATTGATCTCAGTGCTTACATGAATTTCATGATTCAAAACCTGTTCAAACAGGGGGCGGATACCTTTGTATTTTTGCGCCGGCTGCGGAAGTGCCGGGATAATGCCATGCCCTCCCCGTTCATTAATAAACTTTAACAGCTTTAGCATATGGATCCGCTCTTCATCGGAATGCTTGAATAAAAAATCGGAAATGCCGTTATAGCCTTCTACTTCGGCCCAACTGGCCATAGCTAAGTATATTTGCGAAGATTCGGCTTCTAACTGAACCTGCTGGTTCAACGATTTTTCGATTTTGGGAGAAATCATACTATTTAGTTTATCGGTGATAAAAAGAGAAGGATTTAGAGATAAAGGAATTATTCTTTTCCCGAATGTACGGAATCGTTAAATGATTGCCTAATCGGCAGTCAACAACAGAAAACCGGCTGGCGAAGCATAATTTTTTTTATCTTTGCCTCCTAAATTTTGCGTGTATGATCAGGACAGGTAACCCCGTTATAAGCATTTATACGGAAATGACGCCCAACCCCGAAACCATGAAGTTTGTGGCTAATAAGCTGCTCTATCCCGGAAAAAGCATTGATTTCCCGGATATAGAAACAGCAAAGCCTTCAGCTCTGGCGCAGGAATTTTTTGGTTTCCCTTTTATAAAGTCGGTATTTATTGCCAGCAATTTTGTAACACTTACAAAAACGGCTGAAACAGAATGGCAGGACGTGATCCCTTCCATACGCAGTTTTTTAAAAGAGTATCTCGAAGAAGGCAAAGCCATCATCAATGAAGATGAAGTTGCGGCATTAAAGCCCGAAGCTTCCAACAGCGTTGCGGCCGATGATGATGATGTAGTGAAAAGAATTAAAGAGATCCTTGATAATTATGTAAAGCCGGCCGTTGAAATGGATGGCGGCGCTATACAATTCAGGAGCTACGACGATGGCGTGGTGAACCTGATGCTCCAGGGTTCCTGCTCAGGCTGTCCTTCTTCCATGATCACGCTTAAAGCAGGTATTGAAGGCATGATGAAAAGAATGGTGCCCGAAGTGAAGGAAGTGGTAGCCGAAGCCGAATAAGGTAATTGGTTTGATAAGAAATATAAAGGAGATATGCGGTTGCATGTCTCTTTTTTTATGCGTATTCCCTTTTTTCCCAGTTCACCTTTCTCTCTTTGAGATATTGAATAATATGGTTGAAGCACGCTTTGTTGCTGCCAACTTTTTCGGGCGGGAAAACTCCGGTTGCCGCAAATAATTTTTTGGCAATAAGATGAACGGCCGCTGTGCATGTATAGCCGGTAGAACGCGCCATAGAAGTAGTTTGGCTTTGCACATCATAATGATCGAGCAGCGCATATTCAACGGTTTTTCTTTTGCCTTCCTGCTCTCCCTGTACAATGATCTTCATTACCGTAAACTCTTCTTCACCCGGTTGCAGCTTCCATTCCTTAAATAAAATGGCGGAAGTATATTCGAGCGGTGAAATATCAATTCCCTTACCGGCAATGCGCTTTTTGTCAAAAAAACCACTTCGCTGCAATGCTATAATCAGTTCGCAATGGCCCGGATACCGGAGCGTTTTTTCTTTCATGTTGGGAATATGCTTCATCGTATCTATAATGGAGCGCAGTCCATCCGTATTAAAAGCTTCTAAGGTTCCCACGCCTTCAAAGTCCATCAGCTCTATTTCGGTTAATGCAGCTTTGGTAACCATTTGCCCGTTTTCTACAAGCCGTGCCGGGCGGGTATATTCTTCAATAACATCAACCGGCGAAAAAGGCGCTTTATATTCAAAAGGCTTTTTCCTGATCTTAGGCAATCCGCCTACATAGCATTCAAAATTATCTACTTTCATTTCTTCATTATAGCGGCCCAGCACCAGGTTGCTCATGCCCGGCGCAACACCACAGTCTACTATAGCCGTAACGCTGTTTTCTTTAGCCAGTGCATCCAGCTGAAGAGTATTTTCCGGTGAAAAAGAAATATCCACCACATTTTTCCCCGCTGCTATCACCTGTTTCAATACGCCGAATCCCATAAAGCCCGGAACAGCGGTTACCACCAGCTCAAAAGGTTTCAGCAACGCGTTGTAGCTTGCCAGTTCCGAAAGGTTGGCCTGCTCCGTTTTTACGGAAGGTGCTCTTTGTGCCAGCAAAGCAAGCGATCCGGAATTTTTATCAAAAGAAGTTACTTCGAAAGAGGTGGACAGATCTTCAGCAATGGCGCGTCCAACCATACCGGCGCCCAGAACAGCAATTTTCATTGATGATTATTTTAAAGAATAAAGATATTGTTTCACTTTTACATGAGATCAAATCTCTCATTAATGAAGCGTTGTAGTAATAATCTTCCACCAGGCTTTGTGCTTTCATATTCTGTGCATACTTTCCGTGGCAGATAGAAGCGCCATCTAAAACCCAGCTATGCAGCAACTAAAGAAAATTGTAGTTATTGGCCCGGAGTCAACAGGTAAAAGTACTTTATGCGAACAGTTAGCCGGTCATTATAAAACAATATGGTGTAGGGAATATGCCAGGGAATACCTGCTGAAGCATGGAATGGATTATACGTATGATAACCTGCTGGAGATTGCAAAAGGACAAATAGCGCTGGAAGACAAAACAGCAGCCGGTGTAGCTGAAAAGTACAGATACAGCCCGGGAGAAGGCAGCCCGCTCCTTTTTATTGATACGGATATGTACGTGATGAAAGTGTGGTGTGAATTTGTTTTTAATCAATGTCATCAATGGATCATTGATCAGATCGTTACCCGCCGTTATGATCTTTACCTGCTATGCAATACCGACCTGCCCTGGACGAAAGATGAACTCCGGGAATATCCCGACCTGGAAACGAGGGAAAGGTTGTACCGGATGTATAAAGATATTATGATCAATCAGCACACGCCGTGGGCCGATATTAGCGGGGATTATACCGGGCGGTTTGAAAAAGCAAAAAAGGCAGTGGGAAAGCTATTTGAAGTTTGAGATTGATGCGAGGTGCAGGGTACAAGTTGCAGGGTGGGTACAGGTTGCAGGTTACAAGTTTCAGGGGATACTGACCGCTAACGGCCTCCTTTGGATTTGATGTTTTAATTTTATCCGCTCCGGCGGACAAGCTTGCCTGCCGCAGGCAGGTTTGTTTTTTGTGATTTGGTTCTTCTCTTTGGGTTTCGGATTTAAGGCTTCGGGATAAAATGCAAATCATCCATTCCCTCTGTGTCACTTGCCTCCGTGGTTCATTGTGTTCCCGGCTTCGTTTACAAAATCGCTCTTACCACGTTTTCAATGATCTTTGGCCTGCCTAAGGTATAATAATGCAGTACGGGCACCCCGGCTTTTTTGAGTTCAATAGATTGTTGTTTCAGCCACTCCGTTCCTACCAGCTCCACATCGGCATCTGTTTTGCATTTCAGTATTTCCGTACTCAGCTCGGTGGGTATATCCACATGAAAAGTACGGGGCAGCACATTCAGTTGCTTAATAGATGAAATGGGCTTTAGCCCGGGAATGATGGGGACATCAATGCCGTTCTCCCGGCAGTTTTTAACGAAATCGAAATATTTCTGGTTATCAAAAAACATTTGGGTTACAATATACTCGGCGCCTGCATCTACCTTGGCTTTAAGGTAGAGCATGTCGGTAGAAGTATTGGGCGATTCAAAATGTTTTTCGGGGTAACCCGCCACGCCAATGCAAAAATCGGTTCGGAAACCATTGCGAATGCTTTCTTCTAAGTAAATGCCGTTGTTAAGGTTTACCGTTTGCTTCAGCAGATCAATGGCGTATTTGTGCCCTTCGGGCTCCGGCTCAAAAAAGGTTTCATTTTTTGCCGCATCCCCGCGCAATACCAGCACATTATCTATCCCCAGAAAATAAAGGTCAATCAACGCGTCTTCCGTTTCGCGAACGGTAAAGCCTCCGCAAATAAGATGCGGAACCGCGTCTACCTTATAGTGATTCATAATGGCGGCGCAAATGCCTACGGTTCCCGGCCGCTTCCTGATCTCCACCTTCTCAAAGCTGCTGTCGGCCTTTTTCTTAAAGATATGCTCTGCCCGGTGATAGGTTA